>Ga0307374_10000326_pt1 | contig 91231 bp, 85 predicted proteins | sample OX3MG_FD_202532 | JGI IMG/M metagenome (GOLD analysis project Ga0307374, IMG submission 202532) | Soil microbial communities from Risofladan, Vaasa, Finland - OX-3 | ecosystem: Environmental > Terrestrial > Soil > Coastal area > Acid sulfate soil | place: Finland: Risofladan, Vaasa | collected... | reverse complement strand
GATAGATAAATGTTCCGAATGTACCGTCAGTTCCAAAACTAAAAGGAGACGTACCTGCTGCAGTTATTTGTCCACTCAAATCCTGAAGCACTAATTGCAAATTAGTATCACTAATATTACTCAGACTACCCGGATACACGCCGATAAGATTTGCTCCCGAACTGGCGCTTGTTGTCCCGATAGAATTGAGGCCAATACTCCCTATAGTCAGCGTCTCCGTCCCGGGTATGCTGATTCCGCCGGTCGTCGATATATTTAATCCTGTAGAACTTATTTGTAGTGTTCCGGTGCTATTTCCAAGCTGTATATTGGCTCCCGCGTTGTTCGCAATGATTGCGGATCCTGAAGCTGTTAACGTACCGGGGATCAGGAAGTTGCCAGCGACAGCAGTCGGCGTTGTCAGTGTCGATGCCAGTGTGAAGTCTACTTGTCCTGATTGTGTTGCACTTGCTACCAGGTTGAAATCACCGCTGAAAAAATTGAGTGAATTTACGGGACTGGTAACGATACTGTTATCTTCTTTCACTGTTGTGACAGCAAGATTACTGAGGTTATCCCAAAACGGCAAACCTCCGTTCACTGTTAAAACTTGTCCTGTAGTTCCAATATTCAGCTGGGCTAAAGTGCTTCCAGACTCGGAATAGATTAAATCTCCTGTAGTATATGAGGACAGTCCTGTGCCGCCAAATCCTGTGCCTACAAGACCGCTATTGATCGCATTTCCGGAGACATTTCCGCCTGCATCAATCGTCAAACTATCTGAGACAAAGGCATCCGTAAGACAAGAGCTACAGCCACCTCTGCCTACGACTGTATCGAGAGTTGAAATATTACTGATGGTCGTACCGTTAATCGCGATATCGGTACCTGGCTGGAGGGTGATCTCACCAGTTTGTCCTTGGAACGCGGTGACTAGGGGAGGAAGTTCTACCGAGATCGTCGGGATTTGTCTTTGACCACCGATTTTGACATTTTGACCTGCTTTGATGTTGTAAATAATATTTGGCGCTGTAATATTTCCTTTAAAAATACCTTGCTTATCGACATGCAGGTCATTCTCGATTGTGGTTTGCCCTTTGATATCGACAGGTAGACGGAAGACTATCCGGCCGATCAGTTTCATTTTACTTGTATCAGCGCCCAAAACGTTACTGGGATTCGTTTGTTCTGCTTGATAATTGACCGCGTTTTGTATCCTTTGGAAGAGGACTTTTACTTGATATTTCTGTGTAAACAGCACGCCTCCAAGCAACAAAAGAATTACCAGAGTGCTGAGTACAATTCTCCGTGACGGCAGCCTGAACGATGGCTTTTCAAACGAGAACGTCAGTGAATCTTTAACCTGTGATTTGAGATAGTTTTTGACAAATTCATCTTCATAAAATCCTTTTCCTACCCAGTGGACAAACCGCTGATAAAGACTTGGTCTTTTCCTCCTTTCTTTGTGTTTTTCCGGAGCAATATCAAAGACACTTTCCGCCCGCCCAGGCTGTGTGTGCTTTGCTGTATTCGTTTCAAAAAGAGGTGTTTTTGCTGTTCCTGAGCCTCGAATTTCCAAGAAGTGATTAATTTGTTCTTCTGTGTAGCCAACTTCACCTTCTGGGGTAATAACAGGTTTGAGGATGTTTTGTTCGTTCCATTTGAGAAGAACGTCAACAGAAACCGCCAATTTTTGGGCAGCTTCTTTTAATGATAAAAATTTACTTGGATTGCCTGGGCGAGCTGAATCCATGAAAGACTAATAAAACAATTTTGGCAGAGCTTGTGAAAATCTCTGCCTATTATTAATATAGGTAGTTTTTCTAGTAGTAGTCAAGATTCAAATAATATTTTGAGGCTAAATTTTTGTAAGAAAATGAGGTATTTTTACAAAAAAACAGGGATTGTGAAAAATTAAAAAAAACGTATTTTTTTTGATTTGACGGTAAATGAAAAAAACGAAATCAGCACGAAGATTAGCAGAAACAGGTATAGTGTGCTTATCATGAAAACGGTTACAATCGGGTTGCTATTATTTGTCAATCGATATGCTGTGCTTTTAAACCATACAAACTCTTAGGCTAGGTCAACAAAATTGCATGGTAAAGTAGTAATTCAAGGCACAATATAATATCTACAGGATAATATGTTTTGTAGATAAATTAGATAATCATTATGATGAAAAATAAAACCGTTTCTGCAGGTGAGGGTATGTGGATTGTGATAGTGACCTGTTTGATTGTGTGACGAGAAATATATGTAGTATGATTTATCATCTAGTAATCAATTTTATAAAATCTACAGGACTAAAGGTAATGCTTCTGAATGGCAACGTGTAAAAAGTTAAGAAAAGATAACGTGATTTGCCTTTTACTAACCAAAATGCTATTCAACGAGTGGAAGTTAGAAAAACAAAATATATTAATCCTGTAGAAAATATGCCATAGTCCTATATGTAATATCTGTGCCTGAAAGTTCTCCTTGAGTACTTGTATGCTCGCTTTTACAAGAATTACGGACGCAAAAGATTTATAAATGAGAGTTATTAGATAAAACAAAACAGAAAATTTTCTAATAGGAATATATCGTCATTAAAAGTAGATTTTTTTTCACATGACATGTCACTGTCTCGACAATTGAACTAAAATTTTTCTCCAAGGAAATAAAGGGGCATCATTTTGTTGTTATTTTTTACTCACTCGTTTTATTGGGCGAAGAGGATGGATTTGATGTATTTCCTTTCGCTAATTCTTCTTCAACATACAAAATTTCAATGCCAAGGTATATATGCGCTACATCTTTTTTCACTTTCATTATCGCTTGCTCAAAGGTTAGTTCTTTAACCTTCTCTTTATTATGATAGATCGTTAACTTGTTCTGGATGATAGAGATAAAGTTCGCGTGCATTGGATAGATATCAAATGGTCCGATTTCATTGAACGAATTGATCCGGTCAGCCTCACCTTCGAAGAGAACATTTTGTGTGTCACGCACTTTTACTTGTAATACTTTCTTGTCTGCCATAGCTTTTCTGTATAAAGATTTTTTCTTGTATGCTGATTACTCTTTTTTTGGTTGGTCGGGTTGTATATTTGTTTGTGCCGGTGGTTGGTTTGTATTCGGCGGTGCTGTTTGTTGTGCCGGTTGAACGGTCTGAGCTGACTGGGAATTTGCTTGAGGAGGAGCAGCAGCCGGTTGTGGTTGTTGCTGATTACCAGGTGAACTATTAGGCGTTGGCGCATTAGCGACAACTGTCTTTTTCGATGTTAATTTTCCCTCAACGTCTTTGAGTGTTCCTATAAACATTAAATCTTCCGGATCCAGTGTGTCGATCTTACCGTTGAGTATTGCTTTTACATCTGCAACTGTTTCTTTCAATGAGACATGGACACCTTTTTTTCCGGTTTGCGTCTCAACGACCGTGAAGTTCTGTGTCATGTAATTTGTTATAAATTTTGCCCGTTTGTAGGTGACTTGGTCATCCGCTGAAAGCTCTGATTCGCCAATCAAGGAGACGATTCTTTCCAGAGACTTTGCTTTTTTCAGAATCGCCTGTGCGTCTACGGCAGCCTGGTAGTGTTCTTCACCGACGAAGTCAGGATTCAGTGAAGACGAATTTGATGCGAGGATATCAATAGCAGGAAAGTGTCCTGTTTGGTATACCTCACGAGAAAGAATCAGTCCTGAATCCAGATACGGAAAGATCGCCTGCACACCGCTATCAGTAATATCGTCAGCAGGAACATAGACTGCTTCAAATGTGGTAATAGCATTTTTCTTCGATGAAATGATGCGTTCCTGCAGGGATGCCATCTCCGATGTGAGCGTTGATTGGTATCCACCCTCTGAAGGGATGGCACTCATGAGTGTAGACAATTCATACCCGGATTGAGCAAAACGGAACACGTTGTCAATAAAAAACAATACGTCTTTTCCCATGATGTCTCTGTAGTATTCAGCAAGAGTTACACCGGTAAATGCCGTCCGGAATCTTAGCGCAGGATTTTCTCCCATACTTCCATAAACAAGACTGACACCTTGCATAACGTTGCTTTCTTTCAGTGTAGTATATAATTCTTCTCCTTCACGGGTCCGTTCACCCACACCGGTAAAAACAGATACATTTTTTTCGGGATTTAAGATAACCAAATTATGGATGATTTCTGAGATAATAACGGTTTTGCCGACACCTGCTCCTCCAAACAATCCAACTTTTCCGCCTTTGATAATAGGTGTAAAGAAATCAACTGTTTTAATTCCAGATTCTAAGATCTCTTTTGGAATTGCGACATTGGCGAAGGTTACGCCTTGAGAAATAATCGGTTTATATTCTTTTGCTTTTATTTCCCCAGCCCCATCTTGCGGTACGCCAAGGGTATTGATAACTCTTCCTAACGTTTCTTGTCCTACAGGAATTCTGATTGGCTGTTCTGTTGAAACGACCAAAGCGCCGTGATGAAGCTTGGTAGTTTCACTGAGCGCGAGACAATAAAATGAATTTGGTGTAGCGGAACGGTAGACTTCCATCTTAACATCCTGGTCTTCTTTATAAACAAGGACATCATTAAACCGAGGTTTTCTTTCTAAGAATTCAACCTCGATAATTTGTCCTTTAACACTGATAACTTTTCCGATTAGCATAAAGAGATAAATCAATTTTCTTCTAATAATGCAACAACTCCCGAGATAGTTTCAAGCTGTTTTTTGTTATCCGTAAGATGTTTTGCCCGGACTTTTTCCCGATTTAATTTTTTCGTTTCTTCTTCTATATGGCCAAGCGCTTCTTCCATTGCATTCACACGGGAAGCATGCCGTGCAAGCTGATTCTCCAGAAGTGTCTGGCTGAAAAGGTTTGCCATAATTTGTGTTTCGAAAAAGTGAAAAATTTTCTGCAGTGAAGGCTCAAAAATAAATCGGTCTTCACGCGGAACTTGCGAGAGTGTTTCGGTTTCAAAAATTTCTTCACCTGAAATACTCGTTTCAATCGGACTTTGCTTTACCACATTGCCGAATTTTCCATAAAAGACATCGACTTTTTCATACTCAAGAAATTTTTGCATAAGTTTTTTAATATGCGCGACATCCACACTGGTATCAGGGATTTCAAAATATTCATAGGGTCTGTTGTTGCCGGAATTTTCATACATCGTCTTTCCTGCATTTCCGATGATGGCAATATCGACTTCATCAGGTTTTGTTTTTACCAGTTCTTGCATAAACAATCTGTATGTTTTTTGCGTTACCGCGCCATAGAGGCCACCGTTCGCAGCGAGATATACGAAAAGTGCTTTATTTTTTTTCTGGAGTGTCGGCATCAGACCATGTCCACCCATCTTAATTTTTGCCATAAGGTCTTTTACTTCACGGTTGTATGAAGCTTTTAGATCCACGTAAACATCGGAAATATCTGCTAAGAAATCGCGAGTTTTCAATACCGAGTCTCTGATCTTTTGCATGCGGACAATAGCGATCTCCTCATAACTTTGTGCGAGATCTTTGATACTATTCAGCGCTTCTAATTCTTCAAGGATTAATTTCTTCTGTGCCATAGTTTTTTTACTTTATCAGTGCCATTAATTTCTCTTTATCTTTCAATATTTTTTCATTAAAACTTTTTAAGTCGTTGACTGTTGCTAACTCCATCAAAAATTGTTTTGGCTGATCTTGGTGGAATGCATTGATAAGCCCTTTTTTTGATTTATCCAGATCCTCTTTGCTCGAGATAATTCCTTGCAGAATCATGGAAAGAATAATCAGCTGAATTGTTAACGGAATAGTTAGCTGATAGGGCTGTTTAAAAAATTGGTTGATAAGGTCTCCTGTATGTAAATCTTTTTTAACGTCATCAGTTAATTCTTGTCCAAAGTGAGAAAGATTGAGTAACTTCTCATATTTTGAAAGAAAGATTGTTAAGTTTTTATTCACGTCCCGAGTGAGTTTGTCTGATGTTTGCCGTCCGACACGGGTAACGGAAATGGGGATATTAACGGCAGGACGCATTCCTTGATAGTAAATGTTACTGTCAAAATAAATATGGCCGTCAGTTATTCCCATGACATTTGTTGAAACATACCCTGTTAAATCTCCTTCAACAATTTCCATGACAGGAAAGCAAGAGATAGCAACTTCACCTTTTGTCGGGTGTTTGAAATTCCCGGCACGCTCAAGAAGTTTGGAGTGAATGTAAAAAATATCACCAGGATACGAATCACGTCCGGGAAAGCGCCGTGCAAGAAGTGATAATTCACGGTAAAATTTTGCATGTGTTGAGAGGTCATCAAACACCACAAGGGAATGTTGTCCCTGTTCTTTAAAGTATTCCGCGATTGCCATTGCAGCGTAGGGTGTTTGATAAATAATACTCGGTGAGCTGTATGAAGATGTCGCAACAATAATGACACGATCCATAATTTTTTCCTGGATAAAAAATTCTTGCAATTTTTTGATATCACTTTTTTTCTTCGCAATAGCTGCGTAAATGGCTATGATACCCTCATTGACCTGATTTTTAATTGCAGTTAAGATGAATGAAGTTTTTCCGGTTTTTCGGTCGCCGATGACGAGCTCCCGCTGCCCGCGGCCAAGAGGAATCATCAGATCAATAAGAGCAGTTCCTGTTATCATGGGGGCTGAAATTTTTGCCCTTCCTGATATACCGGCAGGAGTGGCGTCAAGATATCTTCTCTCTTTTGGTTTGGTATAGGAATCGGCTGGATCCAGCGGTTCACCGAGTGGGTCAATGGTATGTCCAAAAAGTTCAGGCCCCGCAGGAATAGACAGCAGTTCTCCGGTTTTTGTGACTTTTGTGCCGACAGTTACTTGTTCGTGAGAAAAAATACGAGCTTCGATTTTGCCCCGATTAATTGAAAAAACCTCTGCCCGCTGTCCACTCTCAAATAAGATAACTTCCTGCGGTCTGACGGTAGGCAGCCCTTCGATAAAGACAATAGGGTGGCTAACCTGATAGACGATGCCGTATTCACCTGTTTTTTGTAATAATTGGTTAAAGTAAGAATCCATAGATCATCTTCCCATCGAAATATCTTCGACCCGTTGATGTATCGTCGGCTGCAAAGGCGGTTTAGGCTCTTGAACCAAGGTTGTGTTTGTTATATTGTGGAGCGAGGTATTCAGGATCCGTTCGAATACCGGGCGGATTGAGAAATCACGAAATTTTCCGTTAAAGTTAATTGACGCGCCGGCAACCAAACTTTTGTTTACCGAAATATCAAATAACATTTGTTTTTTCATATTTACCAAAAACCATTCTGAAAGTGAAGCGAGTGTTTGCTGAGTGGGCTCAAATGCAATAGTTATTGAGAGCACAGGGAGTGTGGTAACCTGTTCTTGCAAAGTATGAAGAAATGCTTTAACCGCCGGCAGTGATTCCGCGTTGATATTGTTGTTCAGCAATAGTGTGAGAAAGCGGTCACTTTTGGTTACGCCGAATTGTTCTCTGAGTGCAGTATGAAGATTGAAGTTGGTTTGAAAAATTTTTTCACTGACTGCATTGACGCGTGCTAAAAAGTCATTCGCTTCTGCTTTTGTTGTCATGAATTCGGACAGGTCAATCGGTTCCATCAGTCGAATGCTCCTTCACTTTTTGCTTTTTCCAGCGCCTCGATAAGCAGCCTCTGATGATCTTCGACGGACAACGACTTATTGAGAATCTCTTGAGATACTTCCTGAATGATGTGGGTGATCGTCCGGTCAGCCTGCTGCAATCGGAGCTTTTTATATTCTTCAAGATCTTTCTCAAGACGCGGCAAGAGCGTTTCTCTAAATTCTTTTGTTTGTCTTTGCATTTCCTGCTCCATACCTTTGGTGATTGTCTGAAACTCGGTGAGGGATTGTGCTGCAACTTTCTGAAGCGAAGCTGAGTACGTTTTGGTAAATTCTTGCGAAGTGCTGCCTGCCTGCTTCTCGATGGCTCCTTCCATTTGCTGTAGCGCCTTATTAACCTCGTCTTGTGACGCTTTTGTTAAGAATTCTGTATCAGAGATAATCTGCTGCGCTTCTTTTGTGGCATCATCGATTATCTTTTGTTCTTTTGAGAGGGCTTCATCAACGACATGATGGTAATTGGTATCGGTTTTTACTCGCTCTTTTTCGATCCATTTTTCCTTGCCGCGCATTTCCCACAGGTAGTACCAAACGAACAGAAAGATAACGATGTCCGCCGCTATTGTCAGGATTTGAAAGAGTGTATTGGGCAGCATAATTCCTTTTTTCTAATTGTATATCTATTCTAGTGAAGTTTTCTGTATTTTACCAGTGGGGAAGGGTGATCATGAGACAGAGTTATCCACACGGCAAATTGCAAAATAACTTATAGTTTAAGGCTAAATATTTAAAATCGGGAAATTCTTTAATTGGCAACCTTATAGTGTTAGCCTTAAACTGATAGTTAAGAAACAAATTATGTGGATAACTTTTTACTCGGTTTTTATAGCCGGAGGATCAAAAAGGCAACGGTTAAACCAGCAAGAACAATGACTACTACGATCATGACATTGAAAATAATACCAAGATGAATAATTCTGCCGGCCGATGGATTGCGTCCCAGGGCCTCAACTCCTTTTGCAGCAGTTCTGCCAAAGGTCATGAATGCCAGGACAAATGACGCAAGGACTACTGCTGCGGCTACGATATATTTCCAGATAGGACTCGGAGAGGTTTTGGTCGGCAGGAGCGCGTATTTGAGGATATCAGTTAAAGAACCAAGAAGGGTCGGTTTGGAATTGAAATAGTGCAGGTTAAGATCCGCTGCAATCAGATCTGTTTGTGTCGGATTAGGATTATCATAGTCCTCCAGTGCCTCGCCGAGTACATAGCCTGATTGATTGGCTTTTACGGCAACTCCCGGAATCGTTGATGAGGTAAGAAGATCGCCTCTTGAGATATTGCCCTGCTGCGTTGAAACAAGCACATAGACAATGCCGTCCGAGATAACAGGAACACCGTTCTTGCCATTGGTGGTGTCGATCAGGATTGCCGCATCAGGAGACATGACGCCCATAATTTGTGAATCATATGGTGTGGTTGATAAGATCCCGCCTTTTCCTTTTGGGGAGAGAGATACGATGCTTCCCCCTTTTATCGAGCTCAGATCGGTCTCAACAACTTTTGCCAAACCCATCGAAGCGGTTCCTTGGACGGCTGCATTTGGATCTTGTGTCGATTGGGCAAGACTTATTTGGGGAGAAAAAAGAAGAATATAACCGAAGAGGGCAATGGGCAGCAGTTTTATATACCGGTAAAGGGCAGAAGACATAGTCTTACTATAGTAGAATTGAGATCGGATTTCCAGTGCCGGGGGTTATATAATGTGTTTATAAAGCGGGTCCTGTCCCGAGCTCCTCCCGTCAGTGCTCGTTCTAGTGAAGCCATTATAGGTTTATTAATTTTTGTTTGCTTCAACGAACTGCGCGCTGCCGGGACTCTCCGCCCGTGCCACCCACTTAATCGACATTTATTAAAATTTTGTTTCCTCTCAGCATAAATTTATTGTTTTGGGTACTAATAAAAGAATTGTACTATAATACGGCTATGCATTATGGAATTTTTGCCGGAGGAGAATTGCATCCAGGTACGGCTGTTACACAAGTTCTGTCGCAATTTGATAAAGTCATTGCGGCGGATTCAGGTGCGGCAATTGCGATTTCCCAAGAGATAAAACCTGATATTATAATCGGTGATTTTGATTCGATCGATAACGTGACGCTTACAAGTCTAAAAAACGTCAAACAGGTACGCTTTCCATCAGAAAAAGATGCGACTGATACAGAGCTTGCTGTAGATTTCGCTATTCACCACGGTGCAACGAAAATTACTATTCTGGGAGGGATTGCGGGTGACCGAATCGATCATATTCTGGCGAATATCTTTTTGCCGGAACAGTACAACGTCCCAATTTTCTTTGTCGATGCAGGCTCCGTTCTCTGGTTTTCAAAAGGACCGGAAGAAAAAATAACAGGTATTCCGGGAGATCTGCTTTCGTTGATTCCGTTAACGAAGATAGAAGGGATTACGACAACCGGTTTGAAATATGTCTTAAAAAATGAGAAATTGTATGTGGGCAAGTCTCGAAGTGTAAGTAATGTTTTTTTGAAGCCGAATGCAATAGTTCGGTGGACTAAGGGACATATGCTTATCATCCATACACTTGCAAAATCATAAGTGTTGCTGTATAGTTACGTTAGTGGGGAGCTTGTGATACAGGCTGAGAGTTACGATATAATCGTAAGACCCAATGAACCTGTTCGGATAATACCGGCGGAGGGAAATACTTTTTTGGTGCGATTTCCCTTTTTCGGAAATCGCTTTTTTTTTGTTTAATCTTATGAAAAACAAACCAACTGCAAGTATCGCATTTCAAGTAATGCCGAAAACAACCGGCGATGCGATCAAAATTATTGATAAAGTCATCGCGATTGTTAAAAAATCTGGTGTCAAATATGAGGTCGGACCTATGGAAACCACTATGGAAGGGGATCTGGATACACTATTTGATATTGTCCGTGAAGCCCAGGATGTCGCGATAAAAGCAGGTGCGACGCAAGTATTCACCAATGTTAAAATTCTCTATAACCCAAAAGGCGTTATGACGATTGATGAGAAAGTGACCAAACACCGATGAAAAAGTTTTTTTCTTTTCTGATTGTCATTGTTGTTCTGCTGATAGCTGCAGGAAGCTATTTCCTATGGAACAAATTGCATAACCAAGCAAAAATAGCAGATAATCTTACCCCATTTACCGTAGTTCTGGATTGGACGCCCAATACCAATCACACCGGCATGTATGTCGCGCTTGCAAAGGGATGGTATAAAGAGCAAGGACTTAACGTCAAGATTCTACCCTACGCATCAGGAACATCTCCCGAAGTCTTGGTGGCAAGCGGGAAAGCGGATGTTGCTGTCAGTAGTACCGAAGGAGTTGTCCAAGCAGCAGCAAGCGGCAATCCTGTTGTCTCAATAGCAGCGATTATCCAGCATAATACCTCGGGATTTATCGCCAGGTCAGATGGCGGGATTACCAGACCGAGAGATCTTGATAACAAAATTGACGGCGATTCGGATACGCCGATTGAGAGCGCAATTCTGCATGCAATCATTACCAAAGACGGAGGCAAGGGTACGTTCAAGCACGCAAATCTTGATGTCGATTCGATGCAAGCGCTGGCAAATAAAAAGATAGATTTTTTCTGGGCCTTTGAAGGATGGGAAGTAGTTCAGGCAAAACAGCAGGGGATTCCGGTTGTGTATTTCCCCAGCCTCACATACGGTATACCGGATTATTACACGCCGGTGCTTGTTGCCAGTCCAACTGAAATACAACAAAAGCCCGAGCTCCTCAAAAAATTCATGATTGCGACATCGAGAGGATACACCTATGCGATACAGCATCCCAAAGAAGCCGCAAATATACTTATAGCGACAACACCAAAAGACACGTTCCCAGACAAGGGGTTTATTCAAAAAAGCCAGGCATTCTTGAGCGCGCATTATGTGGATCGCGGACGGGTCTGGGGGCTGCAGGACAAAAAAGAATGGCAGGAGTATCCGCAATTTATGATAAGTGCCGGAGCTGTTCTTGATAAGAACGGTAAGCCAGTAAAAACATTACCGTTTGACAGCCTCTATACAAACAAGTTCGTGCAGTAAATCATGCATCACGCACTTTCCATCAAACATTTTGCAAAATCTTTTGGCGTGCTTAGTGTTTTTGAAGATATTTCGCTATCTGTGGACAAACAAGAATTTGTTTCAATCATCGGTCCGAGCGGTTGCGGAAAAAGTACGTTATTTCATATTCTTGCCGGAGTAGATAAGGCAACATCGGGAGAATTATTTCTCGATAAGAAAAAAATAACAGATAGCAGAGGGAAATTTGGATATATGCCCCAGGATGCCTCACTTCTTCCGTGGAAAACCGTATTGGAAAATGTTATGATAGGTCCTCGCATATCAGGATTGGCAAAAACTAAAGCACAGGAAAAAGCCACTGAGCTTTTGGAAAAATTTAATCTGCAGAATTTTACCAATCATTATCCCGCCACCCTTTCAGGCGGCATGCAGCAGCGGGTTGCACTGCTTCGGACGGTACTTTTCAATCCATCATTTCTCCTTCTTGATGAGCCTTTTGGGTCATTGGATGCGTTAACAAGACAGGATGCTCAGTTGTGGCTTCTTGAGGTCTTTAAAGAGTTTCGATCCAGCGTGCTTTTTATAACACACGATATCCAGGAAGCGATTTTACTTTCCGATAGAATTTATGTGTTCAGCAGCCGGCCGGCAAAAATCATGAAAGAAGTGCCGGTGAATCTTCCCCGTCCGAGAAAGCTTACCGATCTGACATCGCCCCGGGCTGTTGCTCTTGAAAAGCAATTATTTTCACTGCTCAAGCAAACAAAAAAATGAAAAAGTTATTGATCTATCTCCCAGCGTTTTTGTTGCTCCTTCTATTACTCGTTGCATGGGAAGCAATTGTTGACCTTTTCAACATAAATCCGCAAGTCTTGCCGGCTCCTTCTGCAATTGTTTCAGTTTTTGCTGATCATGCGGTGATCCTTGTCCCGCACATTCTTACCACGCTTCTTGAAACGCTGCTTGGATTATTGTTCGCAGTCATCTTTGGCGTATTCGTGGCAATCCTGTTGCGGCTGTCTTCACTGGTAAGAAAAGCGTTGTATCCTTTACTTATTATCTCCCAGACAATCCCTATCATCGCGCTTGCTCCGCTTCTTCTTATTTGGTTTGGATTTACGATCCTGCCAAAAGTGATTATCGTTACCATGGTATGTTTTTTTCCGATAACGGTTGCCTTTGCTGATGGGATGGAAAAAGTTAGTCCTCAGATAATTACCTTGCTTCAAAGTATGAAAGCAACACGGCTGCAAATTTTATTTATTGCAGAACTTCCCGGCGCGCTGCCGTCGTTTTTTTCAGGGCTTCGGATTGCCTCGGCATACAGTGTCACCGGCGCGATTGTCGGAGAATATGTCGGCGGGTATCAGGGGTTGGGAATCTATATGCAGAATGCGGCACATTCCTATGCAGTTAATTTGGTTTTTGTTGTCATTATCATAACATCACTTCTCAGCATTTTTCTTTTTGCTGCAGTGGTGCTACTTGAAAAAATCCTCATTCCGTGGAATAGGGGGAAATAGTTTACCGTCTGGCGGAGGAGATGGGATTCGAACCCATGAGAGCTTTCGCTCGCACGCTTTCCAAGCGTGTGCACTGGACCACTATGCGACTCCTCCTTGATTGTTATTTCAATTATAAACGTGAGGAGTGCCTTGCGTACGACTCCTCCTTGATTAATAAGTGTTATTACAATAGTGGAGGAGGTCTCCTGAGACCGACTCCGACTTCCTACTACGTTAATTCTCATCACCACTTAGTACACCCGAGAGGAGTTGGTTCGACAAGCTCACCATAAACTTCTCCTCCTTCTCGGGCATCGGCAAATTCAATGCTCACATTAGTTACTATAAAGTGCTTGCACTGAGCTTGCCGAAGTGTACACCCGAGAGGAGTCGAACCTCCGACCTCAACATCCGCAATGTTGCGCTCTATCCAACTGAGCTACGGGTGCATGTTACACAAATGTTAACTAGTGTATTTTACCTGATAGCAGGGAGACAATCAAATATATTGTGGTCAAGTCAGCCCACAGGTTTTTCCAAGGGGAAATTTCTTTCAAGCCAGCTACCAGCTTTATCCATAAAGGTTGGATTGACGTATTCACGGAATGGCAAAAATTCAAGAAGGATTGCTTTAATTTGCTGAAAGGGAACGTCACCAAGAATGATTGTAAGCTCACCGGGGAGATATGCTTTGGTACGAACATGGAGGACATCCTGCCCCTGGCTTTTTGTGAAGTAAAAATCATACAGCTCTTCCCAAATAAAATAATGATTTTCTACACGGATACCCTGGCTGCTGACTCGATAATAGAGAGTATGCGGTGGGACAACGGCAAGTGCAAACGCTAAAAATGCAAGGGAGAGGACAAGTGCCATCAATAGATATTGTGAGAACAGAAAAAGAATTATCTCAAGTGCCATTGTTATCAGGAAGGCATTGGTATAATATTCAACGGAATGTTTTTTGTATGGTCTTCCTGGGGCATGCCAAGAAAGATAGGTTTTTATCTCGCCTTTTTCGGTTTGATAGGCAAGATTTTCATCAATTGGGTCGTATGCTCTTTCTTGTAGTTCCGGGGAATTGTCCATAATTTTACTGTATCTCATTGGAAAAGCGAAGTCAAGAAATGATATAATTGGTCACTGGTCTTTCGTCGTTGGACATTTGTAAATAAAGACCATTAAGGAGAGGTCGCCCCACAAGGGGGCTACGCTCCTCGTAATCATTCGGAGAGGTCGTCCCAAATGGGACTTCCTGTTATTAGAATTTACTTTAAAAATCAAGGAGAGGTCGCATAGTGGTCGAGTGCGGATGTCTTGAAAACATCTGAGGGTTCACGCCTTCCGCGGGTTCGAATCCCGCCCTCTCCGCCATATTCTGCAAAGCAGGATAAGGAGGAGTCGCATAGCTAGGTCCATTGCGGGAGTTTGCTAAATTCCTGAGTAGAAATACTCACGCAGGTTCGAATCCTGTCTCCTCCGCCACAGTTAGACATTGATCTTTAATCACTGGACATTAGCAAAAATTGATGAGCCAATGACTAATGTCTAAAGACCAGAAGCCAAAAAAGGAGAGGTCGTCCCAAATGGGACTTCCTGTTATTAGAATTTACTTTAAAAATCAAGGAGAGGTCGCCCCACAAGGGGGCTACTCGTTATGATAATTGTTGTTTAAAAATCAAGGAGAGGTCGCATAGTGGTCGAGTGCAGCGGTTTACTAAACCGCCGTATCGTAAGGTACCGCGGGTTCGAATCCCGCCCTCTCCGCAGTACCCTATAGTTGTCTAAGCTTCTATTTTATGCTATTATTCTTCAATGAAAAATCCATCAGAAGCAGGGAATGGGAATAATAGATCAGGGACAGAGCGTGGAAGACTTCCGTTTGGGATGCGACTTGGCTCAAGCGAAATGGTACGGAGAACACGTGATGCTGCATCTCGGATGATACATTTCCGAGGAGGAGTGCCTCAAGTGTCGAGAGGGTTAGTAGGTGGACAAAGCGGTAGAGAATTGACAGTAAATAGTGATATGCCTCGTCATGGTGTACGCGCTCCTTTAGTTATTCGGAGAGAACCTGATGGTGACGGGCAAGGAGGTCGGTCACCCGGAAGCGATTTATCTCGAGCCACTGGCAGCCTACCTGCATCTGATCCAGCGGCAAAAACTGATGCTGGACGGGGAATTGTGCCACCAATACCTCCCCTTGGAGATTCGCCAAAAGAACAAGGAGACAACCCGCCGACGTATGAACAAACAGTTAGTTTTATGCGAAAGCGCGGAAATATACCCTCTTCAGAAAGAGATGTCGTAGCTCAAGGGTTTGATTCCTTTGTTGACGGTGTTATTGGGAGTGAGTTGTTAGGAGATATATCGGAGAAAAGTGGAGGAGTATCCATTCGAGACTTTGATTTATATAACGTACAATTCCAAGAACTAGAAATATTAAAACGTGTTGATCTCCGTAATCCTGGAGAACATATTGAGATAAGAATAACTCGTCAACTTGACGATGGGCGTCCCAGAATAGTTGTCACTCACTTATTAGATGATCGATTGAGAAATCCAGGTGATCCTCCTCGAGAAAAAGAAAATCATATTTATACAATTGAATTAGAAGGGGAATATGCTGGTTCAGTAGTTCGCAGGGATCAAGATTGGCAAGAAATTTATAAGCGTAATAAGGAGACTGAAGAAGGTGTATATTCAGGTAATCCACCGGAATCAGAAAGAGCATTTAGGCACTTTGAAACGTCAGTCCAGGATTATATGGGTCTCATTAAACATCCTGTCGGTATAGAGGAATTTAGAGGCCTTATGAGTCTTGTAGACAGAGCAGCATTTTGGGGCAACAAGTGATGCTTAGTATAAGATGTCTGTGATCTCAATCAATTGTAATCTTGGGTGAAATTCTATACAATATACCTGCGTGATTAAGAGACGTTTTACTCTCATTATAAAAAGTCTGCCTAACTGTCCTGTTCTCGTATCCTTACAACGCTAATTTATGTTGCCGACATTCATTATTGATTTTGATAGTACCTTTGTCACTGTTGAGTCGCTTGACGAGCTAGCAAAAATTGCGCTTTCTCACCATGTTGATAGAGTGAAAATTTCCAATGAAATTAACGCTATCACCAAAGCAGGCATGGAAGGGAGCATAGACTTTCCGACATCACTCAAAAGGCGTATCGCATTGTTTAAGCCCACAACTGATGATATAAACAACTGCGTCATCGATCTGAAAGACCATCTCACCCCATCGGTCAACAGGAACAAAGAATTTTTCAAAAAATTTCATAATCAAATTTATATTATTTCCGGCGGTTTTCGGGAATGTATTCTGCCAGTCGTAAAAGAGTTTGGAATCACGGAGGATCATATCCTTGCCAACACGTTCACCTATGACAAACAGGGAAACATAACGGGTTTTGATAAAACGAATCCATTGGCACAGGTAAACGGGAAAGGAAAAGCTGTTGCCGCTCTGAAATGTAAAGGACCGATTTGTGTGATCGGGGATGGGATCACTGATTATCAAATTAAAGAACAGGGCAAAGCAGATACATTTTTTGCATTTACAGAAAATATCTCCCGGAAAGGTGTTGTCGCAAAAGCGGATAAAATCATCAGGAGTTTTGATGAGCTGTTATTTGCTTATCAATTACCCCGGTCTCAGTCATACCCTACGTCTAGAATGAAAGTATTGCTTTTGGAGAATATCAGCGAAGAAGCAGCAGCAAAATTCAGAGAAGAAGGATATACCGTTGAAACAGTAAGTCGTTCGTTATCGGAAGATGAGCTAATAAAAATAATTCCTGACATATCGATTATCGGTATCCGCTCCAAAACTGAAATCACCAAAAAAGTTATTGAGAAGGCAAAAAGACTGCAGGTGATCGGCGCGTTTTGTATCGGTACCAATCAAATTGATTTAGCAAGCGCAGCAGAAAAAGGGATAGCTGTCTTTAACGCTCCGTACAGTAATACGCGGAGCGTGGTTGAGCTTGTCATTGGCGAGATCATTATGCTTTACCGGAATATCTTTGATAGAAGTATTGCCATGCACCAGGGGAAATGGAATAAATCATCAAAGGGGAGTTTTGAAATCCGCGGGAAGAAACTTGGGATTATCGGATATGGCAATATCGGCACGCAACTTTCAGTCGTTGCGGAGAGCCTGGGTATGCAGGTGTATTTTTATGATGTTTTGGAAAAACTTGCTCTCGGCAATGCCCAAAAATGCGAGACATTACAGGAGCTTTTGTCAACGTGTGACGTTATTACTCTTCATGTAGACGGGGCAAAGACAAATAAGAATCTTATCAGTACAAAGGAGTTTGATCATATGAAAGACGGCGTGTTGTTTTTGAATTTAAGCCGCGGACATGTTGTCGATATTGAAGCGTTGGCAACGGCAATTAAAAAAGGAAAAATTGCCGGATCCGCTGTTGATGTTTTCCCATTAGAGCCAAGAAGTAATGCCGAGCCATTTAGCTCTCCACTGCAGGGACTGCCAAATGTTATTTTGACACCGCATGTCGGCGGCAGTACCGAGGAGGCGCAGAAAAATATCGGCGGTTTTGTCGGTGAACGATTAACGAAATATATCAATACCGGAAGCACTGTTCTGTCTGTTAATTTCCCTGCGCTTTCGTTACCAGCGCAGAAAGACACGCATCGGGTTATCCATATTCACGATAATACGCCGAGAATATTGGCTCAGATCAATACGATTTTTGCGGAGAAAAATGTAAATATTGAAGGACAGTATCTCAAGACCAATGAACATATCGGCTATGTGATTACCGATATTGTCAAGTCACATGATGATGATATTGAAAAGTTACTGACAAAAATAAACGGTACGATTAGAGTACGAATGCTTTATTGATGAAAACGATTTATTTCACACCCGGTCCATCGGCGTTATATCCAACTGTCACAGGGCATTTTCAGGCAGGTTTTACACAGAACATCGCATCTGTTTCTCACCGGAGCAAACAATTCCAGGAAATCTATCAAGACCTCACGGGAGGATTAAAAAAACTCCTTTCTATTCCTGATGACTATCTTATTTTTATTGTCGGGTCGGGGACTGAAGCAATGGAACGGACGATCCAAAATTGTGTGGGGAAGTATAGTTTTCATTTTGTGAATGGATCTTTCTCCAAACGCTTTTTTACAACTGCTCAAGAACTTGCCAAGAAGCCATCATCTGTGGAAGTCTCACTTGGGGAGGGTTTTAACGTTAAAAATATCAGTATTCCGAAACAAACAGAATTAATCTGCTTTACTCATAATGAAACAAGCACCGGCGTGATGATTCCCGGAGCTGCAATTGAGATGATTGCGAAAAAATATCCCAAGATGCTTGTTGCTGTTGATACAGTTTCTTCTGCTCCCTATGGTGATTTGGATTACAAACTGTTGGATGTTGTTTTCTTCTCGGTACAAAAATTATTTGGTCTGCCGGCGGGACTAGGAATCATGGTTGTCAGTCCGCGGGCGATTAAAAAGTCGGAAGAACTTCTGAAAAAGGGGATAAGTATCGGATCGTATCATAGTTTTCCGACACTTTTGCGGTCTTCGGAAAAGTTCCAAACTCCCGAGACACCGCCGGTTCTGGAGATGTATGTGCTTGAGAAAGTGATACACGATATGTTGGCTGTTGGGATTACCAAGATAAGAAAAGAGACGGAGCAGAAAGCAAAAATGTTTTATGACTTTCTGGATACGAGCGATACGCTTTCCGCCTTTGTGAAAGATAAAAGATTTCGGTCACCAACGACGATTGTTGTGGATATACAGAAATCAAAAAAAGATGTAAGGAAGTTTCTTGCGGAAAAGGGGTTTCTCGTCCTCAGTGGTTACGGACCAAATAAAGAGACACAGATCCGCATCGCCAATTATCCCGCGCATTCGGTGCAGGATGTTAAAAGGTTGATTAGAGAATTGAAAAATGTTTGATTTCCGCTCGGTATGCATATTTTCTTGGACCCACCGTTAGTTTTTTTAGTATCAGTTGTGCCTTTGCTCTCCGAGCGCCTTAGGATTTTTATTATAATCAAGGGAGGCATTCGTCCTGGCGAAAATATGCATACTTCACTCTGTATGCTTTTAGCCAGCAGTGTAACAATTAAGCAATAGAACAATGACACACTTTATTGCTGAGCTATTTGCTACACTGGGAGTATGAATCTTTTAGATCTCATTTTTCCCAAGCGTTGTGTTAGTTGCAAAAAATTTGGTTCGTATCTTTGTACTAATTGCTTTGCATCAATTACTTTCGCCGACACAATGGTATGTACTGTTTGTCAGCGACAGGCGATGGGCGGTTTTACTCATCCGGTTTGCAAAACGAAGTATAGTATTAACGGCGTTTTTCCGAGTCTTGTCTACAAGGGTGTCGTAAAAAAGTTGGTGTACGTTTTTAAATATCCGCCGTATCTGACTGATATGCAGCCACAGATGATTGACTTATTTTATGAAGGGATTATTCAGAAGGAACAGTTTGTACCGTTATTATCACAGCAATCGGTGTTGGTTCCAATTCCTTTATATTCTTCAAAGTTTCGTAAACGAGGATATAATCAAGCGGTACTTTTGGCAGATGGGCTTGCGAGGCGGTTTGATATTCCTGTTGTTGATTGTCTCAAACGGGTGAAACATACCAAGACGCAGGTTGGTCTTTCCAAAGATGATAGAAAGGAAAATGTTGCGGAAGCATTTGTGTTGAAATCCGACGTTACTGATAGTATAAAACAGTATCAGAATGTTTTTCTTGTTGATGATGTCGTGACGACAGGAGCAACCTTGAAGGAAGCGGCAAAGGTATTGAAAAAAGCCGGATGTAAATCCGTTTGGGGTTTGACGTTGGCACATGGGGAATGACAGATTGTCTAATTTATTGTATATTGGTTAGTATGGGACATTTTACCAATTGGATTGCCAATGCGCTCGCGATAATGGTTGCAGCATATGTTTTACCAGGGGTTCATGTAGCAAATATATGGACTGCGCTTATTGTGGCGCTTGTTTTGGGAATACTGAATATCCTTGTAAAACCGATTCTTGTTATCCTAACACTACCGATTACAGCAATTACTTTCGGTCTGTTTTTGCTTGTGATCAATGCTGTTTTGGCAGTGATGGCAAGTCATATTGTGCCGGGATTTACTGTAGACAGTTTTGTGTGGGCATTTATTTTCAGTCTGGCAGTGTCTCTTATCAACATGGCGATTGCGAGAATGTAATAATCTCACAAAGCTGTTATTTCCTTTTTACCGGGTGACCGCCAAAGGCGATTCGAAGCGCTCCTACCATTCTCGCCGCGAAAGATTTTTGGATACGGTTATCTGTTTCAGATCTGATTCGGAAATCGCGCGATTGTTCAATTGATTCCACCGGAAGATTATGTTTTTTCCCTTCCTCAATGGTCCACACTGCTTCACCTGAGGCAGATCCAATAACTCCTTGAATCGTCTCAAGTGTGGGATCATTTGTTAGCGCATCAACCGTCCGGTCCATCATGAATCCTGAGATCAGCGTTCCTTTTTGATACAGCTTGGCAATTTTAGTTAGATCGAAATTGTAGGATGAGTTTTCTAGTACACCAAATCCTTCACCAATTGCCTGCATGAACGGATACTCGATGCCGTTATGTACCATTTTGACAAAATGTCCCGCTCCACCACGCCCGAAATATTCATGACCGCCGTGTGGATTGGTTAGAGAATCCAAAAGAGGCGTTATGTGGTCATAGGCGCTTTTGTCGCCTCCTACCATCAAAGGATATCCTTGCGTTACCGCAATAACGCCTCCCGAAACGCCGATACCCAAGAACCGTACCCCACGTAACGCATACATCTTTGCATGCTTTTCCGTATCGGTATACTTAGAATTTGCGGCGTCAATGACAATGTCGTTCTTCTCTACATATTTTGCCACTTCATTGAGAGTCTCATCAGTTGCGTCTCCTGCAGGAAGCATGACCCAAATGATACGAGGTTTTTCAAGATGTTTTACCAGGTCTTTAATTGTCTCTACAATTGTTAGATCTTTTGCTTTCGGAAATTTTGCTTTTAGTTGTATGCGGGGTTGCGGGGAGCGGTTCCAAGCGACAACAGTATGTCCTTCCACGACCAGTTTCTCAGCTATTCTGCTGCCCATTTTCCCAAGACCAATAATCCCTATTTGCATAGCGTTATTCTAAAGGATGGGTGATAGCCAAGTCAACCCAATTGCTCATAAACAGTGAAAAAAAAAGATAAATTTTAAATAAATAAAGCCTATAGTTGATAACTATTTGGTTTTTGCTATAATTCTTCAATGAGAATCCCGCAAGAAGCCAGTAATGGCGGCGCAAAAGGGAGAACTCAATCAGACCGCGAGAGGTCTCTCTTGGGAAGAATGATTGGTTCGCAATTTACAGAAAACGGTATAGTTCGAAGAGCGCAGGCTGTCTTATCAAGACGAGTGCATATCAGACATAGAGATTCTTTAGGTTCAGGAAAGTCATCTTCGGCAATTCCCTTAGTAGGCCCCAAAGAGCGTCCAGATGATCCTCTCAGAAGAACTGCAAATTCTGTTACTAGTATAAGTGAAAAAAGCGATATTGCCTCAGGACTACCAGCGACCACAACAGATGGTAGGTCAAGAGATGAGGGAGCAGTAGCTACCGAATACGTTCAGAATAATAAAGGCCAAGAGACAGATGGCGTTCCTCATTCTTCTGAAGAACTCATAACGCTTCCTTCTTTTATGCATCTAGAAGAGAGTCCAGTGCGCATGGAAATGGATCAAGTGTTTGAACGAATTGGTAAAGAGTTAGAAGCGGGTCGATATAGTAAAGCAAATACTGTAGCTGATTCAATGGGAAGAATTGATGGTATAGAGATACTCCGTCGCAGTCGTGACTATGGTGGAGACTTCATTAGGAGATGTGAATATTTTGTTTTTGGGATTATGAATCGGGAAAACTGGGCATATTCGGAGAGAGGGCTTACTGATTTTGTAACAGGGAATATGCAATTTTTTTTGGAGGAAGAAGGATATCAGATTTTAGAAGAAGAAGTGCCAGTAGTTGGTGATGTTGTCGCATATCATATGAGAGATGAGGATTGGAATACTTCTTTTGAGCATTTCGGTATCCTTGGCCCTAACGGAAAAGTTATTTCGAAATTTGGCCTAGGCCCTATCGTAAGACATCCCTTGAAATTAGTGCCAAGCAGCTATGGAGATAGTGTATATTTTTTTCATAAGTCTGAAGAAGGTGTAATCCCTAGAGATGCTATTGGATTTGAAAGATATTTACATCAAGCTCTGCAAGAGCAGCAGTTACAAGATCTACGTCAAAAAAGAAGATAGATAATATTTCGCAAGAAAATGTTGGAAATGTTGGAACAAATTTAAGTGGATTTTTTTTAGATAGTATGCATGATTAAAAAGTCCTTCAGCAAAAATGCTTCAACATGCAGGTGTAATGAGGCAAAATTTCTCTAAAATTAATTACATTGACATGTCAATGTAATTAACTCATCAGTGGACATCTCCGAAAAAAGTTGTAACCAGATTGAAGCGTTTATTTGGAAATGGTATCCGATACTCATTGGAGTAGCTTCGTTTGAGGAAGAAAATAAGAAACCGTTTATCACATGAAAGTATTGGAACTATATTACTTCGACTTTTCCTTTTGTGGTTTAGAGAAAACTTTCATAATGCTACAAGAAAGTATATACGAAAGAATTACTACCAATAAAAGAATACCTAATGTTTTTATTACAAAAAGATATTGGTCTCCAGGTGATGTAGTTACATTGCATAAAGCACAAAAATCTCCAGGGGGACATGGACATGGATTACTAAATGTAGGAACTGTGGAGTTGGCGCTTGATCCGAAATAAAAATCAAATGTACGTGGGAAATCAGTATGATATAAGATCCAATAGTCAACAAAACCGATAATAATAAGAGTTAGTAAGACTTTCGCAAAAGTTGGTTTAAAGAATAGTTTCATAACTAAACTATGCGGAAAATAATAATTTTTGTCAACGGTTTATACAGTAGCCGAGAAAAGCGGTATTTGATGGGTCAAACAGTACATGGATTGATATGTCAATCTAAATTTAATTTGTGGAGATGTCCGAAAAAAGTTGGAACCAGGTTGAGGAGTATATTTTGAAGTGGTATCCGATATTAATCGGAGCAGCCTCGCTTGAAATATGAACCTATTGAGTTGTTAATCACATGAAAGGTTTGGAACTAAGCAATGGCAATAAAGCTTATCGTGAAGTAGGAATAATGCCTAGTATTTCATTTCTTTGATATTGCTGGATAAGGTCTCTGTTGTTTTTTTAGTCTTCTTAAAAGCACTACGGCTGTACATGAAAGTATGTATGAAAAGACGATTGCCCACATCGCCACAATTAGTAGAACACTGATTCCTTCTTCTCGTTGCTGGTATACGATTGCGGGGGGTGATACAGGCACACACAAGACTCGATGTGATGTGGTTTGGATTGGGGCGCACTGCGGAGGAGTAAAGAAAGAGAAAACATCCCACGTGTCAGAATAAGGGAAAAAACACCACATAACGAAAAACAGCAAAAGAGCAATAAGTAGCGTAAGAACTATTTTCCAAAGGGTAGGTTTTAAAAATTGCTTCATTTTAATTGTTCGTTATGAGTTACTATTATAATTGCAAAGAAGAGAAGTTATTGCAATAAGTATGAGGATTTTAGTACTCCAATGAGACTAGCGGTAGTGAACCTTCTTTAGCCTCATAAATTAAAGAAGAGAAGTATACAATTAGAAAAAAAGCCTCGTAATAGAATTTGTGAAAGATGTCCGAAAAAAGTTGGAACCAGCTTGAGGAGTACATTTGGAAGTGGTACCCAATACTGATCGGGGTAGCCTCACTTGAGGATAAACAAAACAAACCGTTTGTCACATGACAATATTGGAACAATGAAAAAGATTTATATTAACTGATTGAAAATTTTGAAATTGTTATAATAGATTTACTATGGTTTCAGAACAGGGTGATGCTGGACAGGGAGAACTATCCAACTTGAAAGATCAAAAACATGCATTTATTGCACAAACTGATGCGCCGTTATTTAGAGAACAATCAGCTCCACGAGTCCATGCAGCCCTAGTAGCAGTGCAGAGAGAACTTACACCCGCATTAGAAGAAAGGCAACCCGAACAGATTCGGGATCTTTTGATAAGCAGTTCGGATACTCTTGCTCGGTCAATACTTGATGCTAGTGATGACCAAGATATCGATACCTTATCAAGCCCAGAATTAGGAATAGGACTAAGATCCGTTAAATCAGGAAAAGTTAGTTGGGCAAGACCTGAAGATCCTCAAGGTCTAGAAACAGAATTAGTTACTGAACTTGCTGTACGTTTTTGCAATGGTGATATCGATAGTATAAGATTGGCAAAAAGTGTCTATCTTTTACAAATTTTAAATCATAAATATATAAACGGAAATGGAAGAGTTGCTCGGTCTCTCAAAGCAATTATTGAAAAGGCAGATAATAGAACATCTGTGACAACTGAAGATACAAAAAAATTGCTTGGAATAGAAGAAGATGCGGGTTTATCAAGTTCTGAGGAGGATTCTACGAGAATTATAGCAGGATTAGGGTATTTTGGTGAAGAGAACAATTTGATGACATATTATGAAGTAATGGCATTTCTTAAAAACAATGATTCACTAATTGACCCACTGATATCGGAGCTTTCTCGAAGAGCGGGTAGAGACGATACTCAGATGAAAAAAGATTTTATTAGGTATATGGTTTTAGATTCAGATATAAGCTTGGATATTTTTGCAAATTCTGATGCTCATGCACATAGATCGAAAGATACCGATGGAAGAATGGGTGGAAATACTCCAAGTTCTTTAACAGAGGGAAAACACCATTTTAGAAGATTATTGGGGAAAATCCGTAAACCTAATCAATAGAAAGCACTTTGTTATTTGACACTTCCGTCAGTGAACCGTTTTTAGCCTCAGAAAAAAATGAAAAGAGTTGTAGGAAACCAAAAAATAGCCTTGAATTTTAATTGGTGGAGATGTCCGGCAGTGAACCGGAGTCCGAGTAAAATTAATTAAAATGTCTACAAGCGTAGTCGACTATTGTAATTCACTTTGCCGTTTCCTGTCGACCGGAGTAACAAAGTATAGGTTGATAAATTCAATAAAAGTCAAACCATCCTTTTAAAGTTTTCCTCACCTGTTTTTATGCCCATAGCGTCCCGATGAGGAAAGACAACTATGAACAGGAGTCTTACTGTTTTTTAAGCAGCAAGAGTTGCATATGCTCTTTGAGGAGCAAATGCAGAGCCAATAAGCTCTCCAGTTAGATCAGAGAGTTTTTGGACTCTTTGACCAACTAAGCTAAATGAATTAGCATTTATTTTTTGATCCGTTTTAGCGACTTATGAATCATTGTCGGCTTGCAATTTTAAGGTACTTTTCTCGTCGAATCAAATCATCCCCAGTTAGAAATCAAGTTTTGATTTCTATAGCGGATATCAATTCGGAAGACTCAGATAACTCGGAAATCCGGAATATCAGAATTTCTGAAAGTCAGATTCTCTGATGTCTGAGTATTCCGAATCTATCTTCTTTTCAATTCCTGTTGAGTGTCCCTGTCAATGTCCCGTCGTTTGATCGCTTCCTTTTTATCAAACTTCTTTTTTGACTTGGCCAGAGCCAATTCAATCTTGATCAAACCATGCTTAGTATACAGGGAAACAGGCACGATTGTCAAGTTGGAGCCGTCCATTTTGGATTTGAGGGAGATAATTTCTTTCTTGTGTAGGAGGAGTTTTCTCGTCCGTCTGCTGTCGTACGATTCGGGCCTTGCGTATTCGTAGGGAAAGATATTTGCGTTGACGAGATGGGCTTCATTGCCGAGGATCCGGACAAAACTTCCCGTCAGGTCAACATGTCCCTCTCTGACTGCTTTTACTTCCGCGCCGAGAAGATTGATCCCTGCTTCAAACCGATCGAGGAGTTGATAATCAAATGATGCTTTGCGATTGGTAATTTTCATAACAATTATTATTGATGTGTCGCTCGGAACGAAATTTTTTCTTGAATACAGACTTCGTCATCCATTCTGCGAAAAAATTTATTCCTCGTTCTTTTCTTTGTTTATTTTATCACAGGCTACACGGTATTATCTGTTTTGCTATACAATAAGACAATGAGGTTCTGGCAGCCGGTACTTTTTGTCTTTTTCTTTATCCTTTTTCTCTTTCGTGGGATAGCAGTACAGGATCCAGATTTTGGCTGGCATATCCAGGCAGGTACCTACATACTTCAACATGGGGTTGCCTACACAGATCCTTTTTCATATTCGATGCCGAGTTATCCATTTGTAGATCATGAATGGCTAACAAATGTTCTGTGGTCACGCATATTTAATCTTTTTGGCATAGTGCCTCTGCTTATTCTTTCATCAGGACTTGCAGCCGGTTGTTTACTTCTGCTGTATTTTGTTTCGGAGAAAAAATGGACTGTGATGCCGCTGTTTATCATAGGGGTGACGTTTTTTGATTTTGTCGGAGTACGGACACAAGTTATTACGTGGTTCTTTTTAGCATTATTGCTTTGTATTCTTTTCCAAAAAAAATTGTGGGACAAATGGCGTTTTTTCCTTCCCATACTTTTTCTTTTGTGGGCCAATCTCCACGGTGGCTATGGGATCGGTCTTGGCGTTCTCGGAATTGTCCTTGGTGGAAGAGTGTTGGAAGAGAGAAAAAAAATAAAAGGAACTCTTCTCGTCCTGCTTCTTTGCGCAGGAGCAACGCTCATCAATCCCTATGGTATACGACTCTGGTGGGAATTTTTCATGCAGTTGACTGATTCGCAGCTGAGATGGTCGATCACCGAATGGTATCCCGCGTTTTATTTTACCAATATTGCGACATGGGGATATCTTATCCTTTCGGTCATGCTGGTATTGCGATATTGGAAAAAGTATTCATGGACAGAGTTAGTTCTTTACTTTTTTTTGCTTTTTGAAGGGATGAGCAGCATGCGCAATATCCCCATATGGATTCTTGTTTCCTTTTTTATGACGATGAAAGGATTTTCCCTCATGTACCAGGAGGCAGCCAAACATCCAGACGGCAGCAGAAGGTTTAGGTTTGCATATACTATATATTGTATTATTTTGGTCATTATTTTTTTACTGCAGACAGGTATGTTTTTTTACGGCGTATCTGTTTTGAAAGAAAGTCCGACCCAATATCCAGAGGGGGCAGTTGCATATCTACACAAACATCTTCCGCAGCAGCAAATATTTTCCTCATACGATTGGGGAGGCTATCTGATCTGGAAATTCCCTGAGAGAAAAGTTTTTATTGACGGTAGGATGCCCAGCTGGCGATGGCATGCAGATATTAAAGGTGAGAGTAATTACGCGTTTGATGAATATAAAAGCGTTATGACCGGTCAGACTCAGTTTGCAGTATTTGCTACAAAATATCACATCACAACGATGCTTGTTCCAAAAGCAGATATCCTAAAACCTCCTGATAAATTTTTGGGTTTTACCATTAACAAAAGTAATTTTTTACAGAAGTTCTTTTTTTCATTGAATTCTTTTTATCTTGTTGTCGGTGAAGTGAGGCAAATGGGCTGGAAGGAAGTATACAGCGATGATACGACGGTAATTTATCAGAAGCCCGTGAATCCGTAATAGGTTTGGTTTACAGCGAGACCTGCCAGACTTTGCCTCCGGAAAGAATCTGAATTATCTTGTCTTTTTCCGAGACAGTAAAGTCTTTGGCCGCTTGGATAACCGGAGCGCTGTAGGCATTTTGGTATTTGCCATTTTTATCAAATTGGACAATTCTGCTGTTGCCCGTATCCAAGACATACATACTTTCCATGGTGATATCGGTAACAATTCTTGTCGGGTTATTCAGTGGTTTCAATAATCCCGAGACAGAAAGACCATTTGATTTCCCGCTGGTATATTCCATAATTGTGCCATTCTTGAAAAGAAGCCATACCGATCCGTCGATTGCCATGCCGGCAGCTTGGGAAAGATCAGGTGCCGTACTGCTGAAGTAGTGAGATTTTCCATAGCCACCAGATCCTGCGACAAATTTTAAGATACCATTCTTTTGATCAAGCACATAGATATTGCCAAGATAGGGAACTATCGCAACGGGTGATGACCAGTCACCGTTATTTTTGATAATCGTTTTGGTCGTGCCGTCAGTTTTTGCGATGGATGTGATTGCGCTACCGGTGATCATATAGACATTGGTATCATCCTGTCCATATGCTAGGCCGCTGTTTGTTTGCTCATCGGCAAGGAGTGAATGCGCCTCCGGCTGAACGGATGTGACATTTGCGGATTGCCCGGAAGCATTTCCTTGCAGTGCGCTCGTAACTTTTGTGAGCAAATCGGCAATTTGCTGGGCATCTTTTGATCCTTCGGGAAATTTTGACTGATTATCTTTGAGCAGTTTTTCTGCTTTGCGGTAACTGTCCTGACTCATACTCGCATTGACTGTTGCGAGGCCTTGCCCTTCGGAATAATACTGTTGTGCAGTCGGGTAAACTGATTGAAATAATGCCTGTTCTTTGTCATCGTTGTATTTTTTGACAGTAAAAAAGATGCTGAGTGCCAGTAAGAATGCGAGAATAAGCGCGATATTAAGAAAAAGTTTGCGGCGGTGATTGAGCCGGAATGCGAAATTAAATTTCGGGAGTTTTGGAAGACGCATCGGTTGTTTTTGTTCATGGTGCGGCAGAATCTCTTCAGAATTTTCCTGCTCGGGGGATGATTCTTCAGCATATAATGACGAGAGTGTCTGATCTTCTTCCGATTCATTATCATCAACCTGTGGCTGTGGTGAAGTACCACGATAGGAGATAACGATTGCTGCCTGTGCGCCGTTGTCTTGTTTATGTATCTGTGGAGAAAGCGCTTCGACAATATCATTGGGGAGTGCAAGTTCAAGTGCTTGCGTTACGGTAACTTGGGAGATACCCTGTGCAAATTGCCCTGTCTCAAGGACTATGGTATCGGCATGTTCAACAAAACCCGATGCGGAAGTTATTATCCGGTCGTCACTTTGTTTGTGAAGAAGTGTTCCTGCTTTTTCTCCGCGTTTCATGACGATCTTTCCGCCGCCTGCGATAAAGACAAGAAGTATTGCATCTTTGAAGAAAGCGAGAACGAGACTCACGGTAACATGTTCCGGCATGTTCTCAAGACTGGCTTGGATAGCAGTTTTAATGTTTTCAATATTTTTTTCTTCAAGGGTGAAAAATTCCGATTGGAGTACATTGAATGTCTCTTTGCCGAGTGCTTGCAGAGATAGTTCTTCTTCTGCTTCTGCAACAGCAAGAGACAGACAAACGAATAAATTGCCTGCGTTGTATGCTTGTGACCATGAGATATCGTTCGGTGTTGCCACCAGTTTGGCAAATGACAGACTCAATTTTGCGGCAGGTTGGACTTCGGGCATTATATTCAGTAACCGTTTACGAGTATATCTATTCTTATTGGTCCACTCGGGTACGAAAATTTTAAATGGCGGCGGGTCCTGTCCCGGGCTCCTCCCGTCAGTGCTCGTTCTAGTGAAGCCATTATAGCTTTTTAATTGCTGTTTGCTTCAACGAACTGCGCGCTGTCGGGAACCCTCCGCCCGTGCCACCCGATTTAGTTTGTATGAAAAATTTTGTATCCTCGCTTACTTTTAATTTTGAAACTCGCGGACTGGTACTACTTAAACTATAACAATTGTGGCAATAAAAAGCGAGAGCACTGCCAAGAGATAGAGAATTGCAAAAATTCGCAGAACCACCTCTCCGCTTTCCGCCGGGAGAAAAACAGTTCTGTTCAGCGAGCGTATCTTTACCGATAGCATAAGCGTAAAGACTGCGTATAATCCAAGCAAAATAAGCAGTGCAATTTTGATGTATGCAACAGCTCCGTTGGTAAAACCGGTTATGATTGTTGATGGATCAAGGTTCATTACCCGTGTCCTCCTATTAAATTGCTGATGACACCGGAGACTTCTGTTGGGCGCGGTACCTTTTCAAAGGTAAAAACCTCACCGGTTGCTTCAATCCTGAGCCGTACATCACCATAATCAAAAAGCGATTGAAAAAAACCTGCTTGCGTATATTCAACATCTTTTATATCCGGCAGTGATGCTGTCGCGACATTGATTGTTGCCAGGTCAAGAAAATCAATATCAACACCGCGTTTGTTTGTCACAAGGCCGATGTTGTAAAACCATGAAACCAAGTTGGCAAAGACAAATCCGACAACAATAAGATAATAAAAACTAACAAGGACAAAAGAGATATTATCTGGAAGTGTGAAGAGAGAGAAGTTCGTTGAGACAAAGATAAAACGGATGAGATAGGGGATGAATGCCAGAGCGATCGTTGCTGCTATCCAGGGTACATTGGTGATAAAATCACGTCTGAGAAAAAGAATGATCGTCTCATCATCAGCCTGCTCCGCGAATGAAACACCCTTAGGGTTCTTGCAGTACGTTGTGAAAATGTGTACAGGATGTAGAGTGGTTTGTACCGCGGTGGAAGCAGCCGGTTGTGTTACGGCAGGTGTTGGATTGGGTTGGCTTTCGGAAAAAATGTCAGGCATACTTAAAAAGTATCTACTTCATCTCTACATTATACAATGGGCCAACGATTTGGATATTGGCCGGAGCACGGACATTAAAGAACGTCTTAAAGGTACTTCCCGAAAAGCTGTGGTTCCCACCATCGCCGGTGACAGAGACGGTAGTTGTCGTGCCTGATCCGAAATCTGCGCTTACAGAGACGTTTGAAACAGTTGTATACGGAGTGACATCGCGGTTTTTCAGTTCTTGTTGTACTCGGGATGCATCCCAATTATCCGGTATCCCTTTATCAGTTTGCGAGAGGTGCGGCGTAGTGCTGCTGTCTTTTTGCGCTAGAAGAATGACGTTCACGATATCCGCAACATCACTTGATTGCATCCATGCAGTACCGTTGTATTGCGAGCGTGAGCCCCAGTCGCAATAAAACCATGGAGAGTCTTTGTCATATGCGTCAGCATTGAGATCCGCAAAACTGTTAACATTCGTTGTGGTATCCTGTGCTGTTTTTGTGTAGTCTGTTGCACTCCAGCCGATGTCTGCCGTAGTATGTGTGTATCCTCCATGGGTAGATGAGAAAAATCCTTCAATTGGCTGTCCGCCGGAAGTCATGACTTGGCCTGATGTGGCATTGACTGCATCGATCCAGGGTTGTGCGTTGAGTTCTGTTTTGACTTCCTGGAAATGGGTGTTGGGAAGGACAGTTGTTTGACCATTTGCGACTGCGTGCATCACATAAGAGCGTGCGGCGATTGCCTGCGCTTTTAGCGCTTCGGAAGGCCATCCGCTCGGCATCTCGTATATATGTTGCAGATAATCTTCAACAGTGAAGGTTTGGTTTGAAAAAGTTTCTCCCGAATCATTCGTCCCGTTCACAGTGACATTGGTTGATGAAGTGGACATATTGGTTATTTGAAAATTCTGATAATACGCATTCAGTATATCGTTATAGCTTTGTCCTGCTTCCGCACGGCCTTTTGCGCCGTATTGATTAAGTCCGACACGGTTGGGAACGCCATAGGTAAAGAATCCAAATTTCGTCCCACCGAATCCCGGATCTTTATAAGGACTCAGGTCGCTTGAACAGCCGCCACTTGAGGTATATGCAGTAGTCGGGATACCGAGCGTTGCATACTTCTGCGCGATAAGCTGCTGTTGCTGTTCTGACAAGGTTGCTATTTGATTTGACAACTGTGATTGATATGCCTTCGCTCCAGTAATAATTGTATTTAATTTTGCAGAATCTGCATCAAGCTTTACTTGTGTTGCCGTGAGCCAGTCTTCCTCTTGCTGCAGTTGCGTTTTTTCTGTTTGCAGATCATTAATGGTGATTGCTATATTGGTGATAATTGCTTTGTCTTGTTCTGTCTGCGCGTGCTGATAGGCCAACGTTTGTGTAACATCCGACATTGTTGCTTGAGAGAAAAAGGTAAGAAGCGGAGTATCGTAATAACTTTTGACATAAAAATCACGGATCGTGTGGTTGATAATTTTTTCTTTTTGTGCGAGATTGGCATAGCCGTCATTAATCTGTGTTTTTTTTACTGCTATGTCTATCTCAACACCGTTGATCTGACTTTTGATATTGGTAATTTGTTTTTGTTCATTATCAAGTTCCGATTGGAGCGGCTGAGTGGCAGCGACAGATTTATTTAATTCATCATTGAGCTGAGAAAGCTGTTTGTTGATATCATCCAGCTGGTCGGAGGATGCTTGGTGTACTGAGACAGCAAGCGGGAGAAGATTGAGCGTGACAATAAGAAGGAATGAGATGATTTTTCTGGCGGGCATAGCAAGTGCTATTATAGCAGATATTTTCAATCCGGGAGAAATATGGTAGTATCGTTTCTATGAGTGACGAGTCACCATTTCAAGGACAGCCGCAGTATGTCACCGTCAAGACATCACATAAAAAACGTTGGATAATTATTTTTTTTGTTGTCCTTCTCCTTGTGATTGCAGCACTTGGTGCGTTATATCTTTTGGGAAGTACCGCCAAACATCCAGCCCCGATATTGACGAATCCTGTTCCTACGGAAACAATGCCCGTGACTCCAACTCCTGCATCAAGTTCTGCAACACCGATTGTAACAGCCGTGGTAACGAGCGGGCCTTCGATTAATCCGACAGCACTTAAGGTGAGTGTTCTCAATGGAAGTGGTGTTGCTGGTATTGCAGATAAAATGGCAAGCGCTCTTAAAACTGCAGGATATACTAATGTAACGACCGGCAACGCAAAGGACTTTACGTATACAGGAATAACTATCTATGCAAAGAAACAAGAATATCTGCAGCAGGTGAAGCAGGATGTTACGTCCCTGAACTCATCGGTAAAAATTACGTCAGGCGTTGACGCCACGATACCAAATGATGTAGAAGTGATAGTAGGGAAGTAAGATTAAAGATTTAGGATTTAAGATTAAAGAATCATGAAGATATATTTAGCTACTGACCATACGGGAGTTGCGTTAAAAAATAACGTGAAAAACTTTTTGGAAAAGGAAGGGTATGAAGTAGAGGACTGCGGTGCGTATGAATATGATAAAGATGATGATTATCCTGACTGGATAAGCAAAGCAGCGGTGAAAGTTAGCGAAAATCCACAGGATCGGGGGATAATTTTCGGTGGATCGGGGCAAGGCGAAGCAATGGTTGCCAATAAATTCAAGAACGTCCGCTGCGCGCTGTTCTATACGCCGGCACTTCCGACGCAGGCAGTGAACATAGAAGGAGAAAAAAGCACTGATCCGTTTGAAATTCTGAAACTCACCAGAGCACACAACCAAGCAAATATGCTTTCAATTGGGTTCAGATTCGTCAAAGACGATGATGTATTTAAAGCGATAACAGTGTGGCTGGATTCCCCTGATCCGACAGAAGAACGTCACAAAAGAAGAGTTGAGAAGATTAGGAAATTGGAAAGCAGGTAAATATGTTTGAAATCATTCCCAGTCCGGGTACCGAAAACAAAGATTTTTCAGAGATCGAGAAAAAAATCGAGCTGGTCAAGCCGTTTGTGAAAACGATTCATATCGATGTCTGTGACGGAAAATTTGCCGGCAACACGACCTATGCCGATCCTGTTCCCTTTGAGAAATATACAAAAGTACTGCCGAGCGGTGAGCGGGGACAGCTTATCGGGGAAAAGGGATTGGTCTTTGAAGTACATCTGATGGTGGAAGATCCCATAAAGCATCTGAAGGCCTGGGCCGATGCGGGATTCCACCGGTTCATCGGACATATTGAAAAAATGCCGGATCAAGAAGCTTTTGTCGCACAAGCACAGCTATATGGAGAAGTGGCGCTTGCTTTGGACAAACAATCGTCTGTCGATGCAATCAAAGTTCCCTTTGCCGATCTTGATGCGTTGCTTGTTATGACTATTCAGGCAGGATTTTCCGGACAGTCTTTTGAGGAGGCACTTCTTGAAAAAGTAAAAAAGGTCAGGGAGGGCAATCCGGATCTTCCCATAGAAGTTGACGGAGGAATAAATGATGAAACAATTGCTATTGCAGCGGAAACCGGAGCCAATCGGTTTGTGGCGACTAGTTTTCTTTTTAGTCTGGAAACCCCTGAGCAACAATACAAACTTCTTGAGCAAAAACTGCAGGAGCTGACCGCGGCTGTTTTGTAATCAGATCATCAAAATCGTGGCAACAGAGAGGACTGTTACAAAAAGGATAAGGATACCTACAAGAACAAGCGTTTTTTTCCCTGATTGCTTGTTATATACACTCCGTTCCTGATGAAGAAAATCTTCTTTTTTCTTTTTGATATTCATAATTATGGTGTTGGTGTCGGTGTAAGTACCGCACAGCTCAGACAATATTTGTGCCCCAGCTTGTCCGTCATTACCGTCTCATCACGCTGCTCAACATTGTCTGTCTGTCCTGGTGCCGCTTGTGCACCAGTCGTTTTATCAACGAAGACTTTTTCAGTCGTAATAGCGGGAACTTTGGGATTTTTGCCGTCAACAAGATACTCAAATCGTGTCGGACAACTGCCTCCACTTTTTGCTGCGATAAGTCCCGTTGTCGTGCAGACATATTCGCCATATACATCCGGCGGTTTTTGGGGAATTTCCGATTTCTTTCCATCAAGAAGATGGCTCATGATGTCATGCCAGATCGGTGCCGCGCCTGTTATTCCCGTAACGACACCTGACATCGGTGAATGGTCATTATTGCCGACCCATGCAGCAACAAGAAAGGAAGGGGTATAGCCAATGGTCCAGTTATCACGGTAATCGTTGGTTGTACCTGTCTTGACCGAGACATATTGATCAGCAACCCGGAGAGCCGAATTGGGGCCAAATTCCATCTCCCGTGCTTTGTTATCTGCTAAAATATTGGAGATAATAAAGGTAACGGATGACGGGAGAATTTTCTTCCCGAAGATAGGACTTGCCGGTGGATTGTATTCTTCAATAACATTGCCTTTCCGATCGGTAATTTTCAGTATCGGATGCAGATCGATTCGGTATCCCTGATTGGCTAAAACTCCATACGCGGTTGCCATATCAATCATCCGCACATCAACGCCGCCAAGTGTCAATGACAAACCATAATCGGAAGGTTTGGTAAATGTCGTTATCCCCATTGCCGATGCTGTCGCGATCATTTCCGGAATGCCATTGAGCTGGAGCATTTCAACGGCAGGGATATTGATCGAATTTGCAAGTGCATAACGCATTTGAACAACGCCATGCCATTTCATATCATAGTTGTGAGGACAATATGGTTTTTGGGGTGGGTCATCGAAGCAGATCGGTTCATCAATAAACGGTGTTGATGCTCCATAGCCGTTCAATAGTCCGAGAGCGTAATTGAGCGGTTTGATTGACGATCCCGGCTGCAGCAGGGAAAGAGTCGCGTTGACATTGCCGCCGCTCGGGTCGTAATAATTTTTACTCCCTACCATTGCAAGGATCTCACCGGTTGCCGGATCGGTAACAAGTGCAGCGCCATTACCGACGTGGTATAAGGCGATTGATTTTACTTCATCGGCAACAGCTTTTTGGGCATAATTTTGTATGTTCATATCAAGACTGGTTATCACTTTAAATCCTCCTTCTTGCACTGCGCCTTGTCCATATTTTTTCGTTAGTAAGTCACGGATATAAAAGACAAAATGAGGAGCTTTTATCGGATTGGAAATCTTTTCAAACGTAAGTTTTTCTTTCAACGCGTCATCACGTTGCGATTTTGTAATATATCCTTGTTCATACATCTGTTCCAGCACTTCATGTTGTCGTTCAATTCCGAGTTCTGGATGAGATCCATAAGGTGCAAGTTCACTGGGTGCTTCAGGAAGCGCAGCAAGGAATGCCATCTGAGCAAGTGACAGCTTGCTGATATCTTTGCCAAAGTATGTCCGTGACGCGGCTTCAACGCCGTATGACGTGCCGCCGTACGGAACTTGGTTGAGATACATTTCAAGAATTTGATTTTTGGTATACATCAGCTCAGTCGCGTACGCCAAAACAATTTCTCTGATTTTTCGCTGAATTGTCTGCTGCGGTGTAAGGAGGCTGTTTTTTACAAGCTGCTGTGTGAGTGTTGATCCACCCTGGATTTGCTTATGTACAAGAATTGAATATGCGGCGCGCACTATCCCGCGGACATCAATTGCACCGTGATGATAGAATGACCGGTCTTCGATGGCAATCGTTGCTTCCTGCATGTTTTTTGGAATTTTTGAAATGGGGACAAATGTCTGGTTGCGGTCTCCGTAAAATGTGTAAAGGAGCTTTCCGTTGCGGTCATAGATTTGTGTTGAGTATGATTTCGTGTTGGTGCTTAATTTTGTGGGAGAAGGCAAGTCTCTGACGATATACAGATAAAAGGCTCCCAACAAACCTGCCGCAAGGAGAATTAATACGATAAAGAAGAGAAATGTCTTTTTTTTAAAAGACATCTTCCATGCTTTTTTAACAGTTTTTTTATAACGCTTGATCATTGCACTTCTTCCCCTAATTTTACCAGATTTTTTAAGAAGAAAGAAATGGAAAAATTGAGTATAATAAAGAAGCAATGAATATCATCACACACTTTCTTACTCCTTTGACGCGAATTGTTGCGACAGTAAATTTTCTTGACCTTGTTATTTTGCTTGTGATACTTTTTTACGTTCGTGAAGGATATTCTTTGGGATTTACTCTGGCGTTTCTTGATCTTATCAGTTTTATCATTGCATTTATCGCCGCTCTGAAATTCTATGGACTTGTCGCCTCATTCTTTACAACATTTTTCGGAATGCCGTTGGGAGTTGCCAATGCTCTCGGGTTTTTTCTTGTTGCCTTAGTCAGTGAGATCATTATGTCGCTTGCTGCCAGAAGATTGGTGCGTTATTTACCCGGTTTGATGCCCGGAAGCAGGATTGAAAAATTATTCAGGACGACCAACCACTGGCTTGGGATCATTCCAGGAATGATATCGGCATTTATTATTATTTCGTTTTTATTGACAGTTATTGTGACGTTTCCGTCATCACCGACGATCAAACAAGCAGTTACCAACTCCATCGTCGGCGCAAAGCTTCTTGCCAACACTTCACAATTTGAGAATATTCTCAATAAGATTTTTGGCGGTGCATTGAATGAAACGTTGGACTTTTTAACGGTTGAGCCGAAAAGTAACACGGTTATCCAGCTGCATTATACAATTGCAAACGGTCGCGTTGATGAGAAAGCAGAACAACAGATGTTCCGGATTGTTAATTCGGAACGCGTTAATGAAGGACTGAATCCGTTAATTTTTGATAATAGTTTGCGGGATTTGGCCAGGGCGCATGCCAATGATATGTTCAAGCGTGGATATTTCTCTCATTATACGCCTGATGGACTTTCTCCGTTTGACAGGATGGAGAAAGCTGGTATACATTATCAATATGCCGGCGAGAATTTGGCGTTGGCGCCGACGACACCGCTTGCGATGCAGGGACTCATGAACAGTGCGGGTCACCGGGCCAATATCTTAAGCCCAAATTTTCATAAGGTAGGCATCGGCGTGATAGATGGCGGGATTTATGGGGAGATGTTTGATCAGGAATTTACGAATTAATAGAATTCATATATGAACGATTGTATTTTTTGTAAAATTATTGCCAAAGAGGCTCCGAGTTATATCATTGATGAGAATGATGATGTTATCGTTTTTCTCGCGTTTGAGGGGCATCCCTTGGTCGTTACCAAAAAGCATTTTTCCACTATTTACAACTTGGATGATGTTAGCGGTGCGGCTGTCATGAAAGCTGCCGTAAAGGTAGCAAATGCCTTGAAAAAAAGTCTTGCGTGCGATGGCGTTAATGTGATACAGGCGAATGAACCGGTGGCGGGTCAGGATGTAATGCATTTTCATATGCACATAATACCTCGGTGGAAAAATGATTCGGTAAATTTCGGTTGGGAACTCAAACAGCAGGCTCCGGAAATGCTGGCACAGCGCCAGGAAGAAATAAAAAAGGCTCTATAACCAGTCCCGGTATTTGAAGTAGGCGATGATACTGATGCCGCTGACAAGGATAACCGAGAAAAGAAGCGGAACAATCCATGGGTCGTTTGCATACGGCAACCCTTTCACATTCATTGAGTAGAGATTATTGACGATAACAAAGGGAAAGGAAATAGAGGTAACAACTGTCAGGAACTTCACCAATTCGTTACTGCGGTTTGAAAGGATAGATTCATTGCTTGTGGCAATGCCGGCAATCAATTCTTTGTTGTCTTCCAGCCGTTCCCAGATCTTCTGCAAATGGTCAAGTAAGTTGCTCCAATAATCTGTCATCTCGCCGTTGAGTTTGGGATATCTGCCTTTTTCCAAATCGCCAAAAATTGGGAGAAGCGGCTTGATCATCGTTTCAAAGACAACGATGTTACGGCGAGTGACCGATATGTCTTCGATAAGTGCCGCACCGCTTTTATCCTCAAGGAGTTTGTCAATATAATCAATCGTTGAGGTAATGTCTTCAACATATCCAAAAGAAATATCAACGAGAATATCAGCGATTCGGTAAAAGAGATATGCAGGGCCTTTACCCATGAGGTCATCTCGATGTTTGGAGGTAATCTTACACATGCTGAAAAGTTCGTCAATTTGTGGTGTTCTATCGTCATGCAGGACGACAAGGTAGTCTTTTCCGATAAAGAAATCTACTTCTCCGATATTGATGCGTTTTCTTTTGGAAGATTTTGGAAATGATGGAAATGCCATCCTGCTTGAAAGGACATTGGGAATGGCATTTCGGTTGGTTGCGCTTGGTTTTATTTTGGCCTGCTGGATGTAGGGAACATCCATCACGATCAATGAGTAATCTTCATCGACTTCGATCTTAGGGATTTGTGTTTTGTACAAATAGTCCTCCAAATGTAGCATACTGAAACCGAAGTTCTTGTTAAGAAACGCGATCTGTTCTGATGTAGGCTTATTAAGATTGATAAATGACAATCCATTGTGTGTGACTGTTGGGACGTTCATAGTAGTAGGCCTTTCTATTGAATTACAATTCTGGCAGGTTTGTCAATCAGGCAAAAAGAGAGGACGCATAACAAAACAACTTATACTTTTTGCACAACCGATTTTGTTACAGGTCCTTTTGCGAAAGACTTCCTGTATTATACACCACTTGAAGCGGGGAGGGAATAGGTAACTAAACGTTGAATAGTTTTTCTTGTCGCTCAGTATCCATATTTTTTGGGACCCACCTTTTTTTAGTTTTTATATTTGTGCGTCCGCTTTCCGAGTACCACAAAATTGATTTTGTAATAATTGGAGGCATTCGTCCTGGCAAAAATTTGGATACTTCGAGCTCTTTGTTATTTGTATGACAATTAGTGTCTTAGTGCTTCGATCCCCGGTAGGGTTCCTTTTTCAATAAACTCCAGCATCGCGCCGCCGCCTGTTGAGACATGGGTTATTGTTTTGAGATACTCTTCTTTGGAAATTGCAGAGATCGTGTCGCCGCCGCCGACTATTGAGATAGCTTCGGGATTGTGTGCGATGGCATAATAAATAAAATCTGTTCCGTTACGATATGCAGGATTTTCAAAGAGTCCTACTGGTCCGTTCCAGATTATCGTGCCAGCGCGGGCGATATACGAACCGTAGCGAGCTTTTGTTTCCGGGCCGATATCCAAAATAGCTTTGTTTTTAGGAATCTTATTTTCTTGCACCCTCACAACTTCTCCACGCTTTTCTGTGTCTTTCGGATTGCCGATAAGAACATCGGTCGGCAGAATTATTTTCGTTTTTTTCTGTTCCGCAAGGTAAAGAAGCTGCCTGGCTTTTAATGTCATTTCATATTCACAGATACTGCTGCCGATGAGATACCGCTGCGCGCGAAAAAAGACATTGGCCAGTCCGCCGCCGAGGATGACATAATCCGCAATTTCAATGAGTCTTGAGATAAGTGAAATTTTGGTTGAGATTTTCGCGCCGCCGATAATAACGACGAGTGGCTTTTTTGGCTTTTCAATTGCTTTTGTTATCATCGCAATTTCTTTTTTCAACTGCAGTCCCGCGTACGATGGTAGCAGCTGCGGGACGCCGACAACAGAGCTTTCTGTCCGGTGGCACATTGCGAATGCATCATTGACATAGACATCGGCACACGACGCTAATTTTTTTGCAAATTCTTTATCATTTTGTTTTTCTTCAGGATAAAACCTGATATTCTCTAGGACTAAGATCTCGTTCGGTTTTTGCTCGGTAAAAGTAGCAGGATCCTCAGTTAAAAAATCATTAACCAAATGTATCTTATAATCCGGTAAATATCGGCCCAATCTCTGTGCAACTATTTTCATCGAAAGGCGCGGTTCGCGATCTTTTGGTCGTCCAAGTTTTGATACACAAATTATTCGATTTTTCTTTTTCAAAAGATACTGCAGCGTGGGGATTCGTTGGCGTATCCGGAAATCATCAGCGATGAGATTATGCGCATCAAGAGCAACATCAAAGTCTGCCCGTAATAAGATTCGCTTGTTGCTGATGTCTTCTTCGTCAATATAGGATATTTTTTGTTTCATTTAGAAAGGTGGTTGTAAAACGATTGATATTCATCAACCATTTTCTTACTGCCTATTATTATCGGTGAGCGATCATGGATGTGTTCCGGTATAATGGACAATGGATTTTTATTATCTTTCCCTAAAACTTTCCCGCCGGCTTGTTCGGTGAGATATGCGAAAGGATTAACTTCAATGGTGAGACGAAGTTTGCCATTTGGTCTTGTTGCATTTATTGGATGAATAAAAATACCTCCTTTGATGAGCGTTCGGTGCATGTCTGCAACCATGGAACCGACATATCTCAGTGATGTGCCTTTTTTTTGCTTGAGTGCCTGCAGATAAGAAAGTAATTCACCTTCAAATTTATGTTCGTATGCCTCATTAATTGAGTATGTGTCTCCATCGGCGGGTATCTGTATATTTGGATGTGATAGCAAAAAATTGCCGATTGCCGGATCCAGCGTAAAGCCGTTTACACCATTTCCTGCGGAATAGACGAACATGACACTTGATCCATAGATGACATAACCAGCAGCAACCTGGTTTTTTCCTGGCTGGAGTATGCCGTCTTTTTTATGATAAATGCCGAAGATTGTGCCGATAGGGCAGTTGGTGTCGATATTGGATGACCCGTCCAGTGGATCAAAGAAGACGTTGTAACTCCCGTCATTTGCTTTACTTGCCAGGACCGGCTCTTTATTTTCTTCTGAGACAACAGTATGTACTTGTCCACCGGTAAGCAGTGTATCAATTAGTAGGTTGTTTGCAAGATCATCCAGCTTCTGCACTTCTTCACCAAAAGAGTTTGTCCGTCCTGCTTTCCCCAGGATATCCACAAGACCTGATGCTTTGATGTGACTTGCGATAATTTTGGAGACATTCTCAATTTGATGCAGCACTATTGTGAGATCATGATTGGATTTTTTTCTTTCGTTCAGAAGATGGTCGGTTAGTGTTATGACGTTATTGTACATATTCAAGATGTATGTGTTTATTGGTTACGATTTTTGTTTTTATCATATCCTGGCGTGGGTCCTGTCGGCCGTTTCCCCGTCCGACGTCCTCACTCTGTTGCGGGCGCTCGCAGCGTCCGCCACCCACTCAGCTTCTTATAAATTTTGTATCCTCACTGTACGTGTATACGAAAATTTATTTCTTCTTCTTTCCAAATTTATTCAGTGCTGTGATATATGCTGCGTCCCGCATACTTGTATGATACTCATGCATGGTTTTCCAGACCGCATCGGTTGCTTTGAGCATTTTTGTTTTGAGTTTGGCAAAGACATCTTCTTTGCTCCATTTTTCATCATGAATATTTTGATACCACTCAAAGTAACTGACGGCAACGCCTCCTGCGTTGGCAAGGATATCAGGTATGACGGTAATATTTCTTTTTTCCAGGATTTCATCAGCCTCGGTTGTTGTGGGTCCGTTGGCCATCTCAAGGATAATTTTTGCCTGAATGTCTCGCGCATTTTTTTCGGTAATAACGGTATTAAGCGCTGACGGGACAATGATATCAACAGGCAAGGTCAGTATCTCACTTGGTGAAATATCTTTGCCGTTTACTTTCTTTTTATAGCGTATATCACAAACAGATCCGACACAATAGCAGCCGGCAAGATATCCTTTTTCTTCTTTGCATTTTTGGATTTGTTCGATAGGAGCAACACCATTGGGGATATAGATACCGCCTTTTGAGTCAGAGAGCGCGACTACTTTAAAGCCTTGTTGTTGCAGGAAGTACGCAACATAATACCCGACATTGCCAAATCCCTGGACAGCAACAGTAAGGTCCTTTGGGCTTAGTCCCATGCGTTTTACTAAATCGATGAGTACATAGGCACCACCGAGTCCTGTCGCTTCGGTGCGTCCTTGAGATCCTCCTTTTCCAATCGGTTTTCCTGTCACGACAGCGGGAGTTTTTTTTCCTACATGTTTGCTGTACTCATCGACAATCCAACTCATTATTTTGGCGTTGGTATTGACATCCGGTGCGGGGATATCTTTGTCCGGACCGATTGCGTGTGCAAGACGTTTGATAAAAAGGCGGGTAAGCCGTTCGAGCTCTGGTTCGGTGAGTGTTTTTGGATCAATAGTGATACCACCTTTGCCGCCACCGAAGGGGATATCAACGAGAGCTGTTTTCATTGTCATCCAGAAGGCGAGTGCTTTGACTTCATCCATTGATACTTCCGGATGAAACCGCAATCCGCCTTTGTATGGTCCTTTGTGACTATTATGCTGGACTCGATATCCTTTGAATGTTATAACTTCACCATTGTCTTTTCGCAGTGGCAGATGGACTTCGATAACGCGTTCGGGTTCGGCGAGATACGCGTGCGTCAACGGATCAAGGTTGATATGCGCTGCTGTTTTGTCCAGTTGCTTTTTGGCTTGATGCCATGGGTTGTTTGTTGCCATAAAAAGTTATTATAGAGTGAAAAAAATTATTTTACCAGACAGATACTTAACAGTTGCCGTACAAACCTGATGAGAGTTCTGATCCGTATTAGAGATAATCGCTCGGTAAATACTTTTTCTGGGACCCACCTAAAGTGATTTACTACCAGTAGTGCGTTCGCTTTTCGAGCACCGTTTACTTGTTCAAGCAGGTATACGGAGGCATTCGTCTTTGCGAAAAAAGTATATACCTCGCTCAAATACAAGCAGAGAATATTGCTTAATGCAGATTAGCGTGTTTTTTGGTGGAAGGCCCAGGCAGCGAAGACTGCCGTGAACGGCACTGCGAGTATAAGGCCGATACTTCCAGCAAGCGTTCTCACAATTTCCTCCATGATGAATTCGCTGTTGATGATATACCAGAGTGGTTGATGATTGGGATTGAGAACAAGAAAAAGAAAGATCGGCAAGCCCACACCGGCGTATGCCAGAACAAGTGTATTCACCAGTGCTGCGATGTGTTCACTTCCGATTCTCATTCCTGATGAGATAAGTTCCCGGAATTTCAGTCTGCTGTTCGCACGAGTTAATTCCTGAATTGACGCCGCAAGTCCTGTGGTTATATCTTCAAGAACACCCAAACTTCCGATGATAATCCCTCCCAAAAGCAATCCTTGGAAATTGATAGTTCCTGTTTGTCCGAACTGCAGACTCGCCGCGTCTTCACTGCCGAGTCCGGATAGAAAGGTATAATGGACTGCCACGTAAGAGAGTATTCCTGTCAGGACCAATGAGAGACTGGTCGAGATCAGCGCAATGTTGGTTTTTTGTGAAAATCCATGCGCGAGATACATCGTGGCGACCATAATGAACATCGATCCGACAATGCTTGCCAATAGCGGGTCCTGCCCTGCGAGAATTTGTGGAACGATAAAGAGCAGGATGATTGCCAGACTGATTGCAAGTCCGATGAGTGAGCCAAGTCCTTTCAATCGGGTTACCAACAGAACAACAATCAAAAAGAGAATTGCGATTGGATAAAGATTGTAGAGCCGGTAGGTGTCAACAATTTCATATGTTGCTTTTTGTGGTGTTACCGATTTCATGAGAACGACTGTTGCCCCTTGTGTTACTTCCAATTCGGGTCGGAGTTCTACCAGATCGCCATAAGTAAGGGTAAGGGTTTTCCCCGTATCCGAACCATCAAGGATTTGCAGCTGAAGTTTTTGATAGGGGACCTTTTTCCCTCCCATTGTTCTCTCGCCTTGTGTAAGAACAGAGAGCACTTTTGCTGTCTCATATGTTTCGGTTGGAGTTGCCGGCGCTTTCGGGAGTTTTGCCGGCGTGGGAGTAGGTGTCGCTGCAAAACTAAGAGGTGCAAAAAGTATACTGAGAACAAAGAAAATAAGAGCAACGATACCGGATTTCATCATAGGGAACACGCAGCAGAGTCTGAGCGTTGTATTATTATAGCAGCAATTGTTGTTTTGGAAAACGGTGTTTTATTTTCGCTCGGAACGAATTTTTGATTTATTTCATAATGCGGGTCCTTTCCCTGGTTTCCTCCCGTCAGTGCTCGTTCTAGTGAAGCCATTATAGATTGTAATTATTGTTTGCATCAATGAACTGCGCTCTGTCGTAATGCCTCCACCCGTGCCACCCGCATATAAATTCATTTCTGTTTTTTCAATCAAAATGAGATCAAATTAACCCTTGCTATCTTTTCCCAACAGTTTTATACTGGATGATATGATACGGGTTGCGATCAATGGATACGGAAGAATCGGAAGAATGGCGCATCGTGTCATCCTGCAATGGCATACCGACGATATCGAAGTGGTTGCAATAAACGCCGGCGGATCAACAGACCTCAACGGATGGATGTATCTTCTCAAATATGACAGTGTTTATGGACTGCTTCCGCAAGACGTCAGTGTCAAACCCAATCCCGACCCGGCGAATAAAAATTTTCTCGGTACGCTCGTTGTCGGAGGAAAAGATATCCCGGTGTATTCCCAAAAGGATCCGACACAGCTTCCCTGGGGACAGCTCAATGTTGATGTCGTTATCGAATCAACAGGACATTTTACCGATGCCGAGAAGATAAAACAGCACATCACGGCGGGAGCAAAAGCTGCAGTTCTCTCTGCTCCGGCAAAAGGCGACGGAGTGTCGACATATGTTATTTCAGTCAACGATAATAATTATAATGGTGAAAATATCATCAGCAATGCTTCCTGTACGACCAATTGTATAACCCCGCCGGCAAAAGTCATCAGCGATCATTTCGGCATTGAGAAAGCAATGATGACTACCATTCATGGTTACACTTCCGATCAAAGGCTTCATGACGGGGGACACAAAGATTACCGACGTGCCCGCGCAGCTGGACTCAATATCATTCCGACTTCAACGGGTGCGACTATTGCTGCTGGTCTTGCGCTGCCGGCATTGAAAGGAATTTTTGCTGGACTTTCTATACGAGTTCCTGTTCCGGTTGGATCTCTCTCCGATTTTACTTTTTTGCTCAAGAAGGAAGTTACCAAAGATGAAGTCAACCAGACGTTCCGTCAGGAAGCGGAAAATCCTGTTTTTAAAGGGATACTCGCAGTAACCGATGAACCACTTGTCTCAAGTGACATTATTGGTAATTCTCATTCCAGTATTGTTGATCTGTCACTGACGCAGGTTGTGGGCGGTAATATGCTCAAAGTGATCGCGTGGTATGATAACGAATATGGCTATGCAAATAGGCTGGTGGAAGAAACGATCATGGTCGGAAAGAGGACTGCTCCGGCTCCGACAACGACACCCCCACCAACCCCGCAACAAGGTTAACGTTCAAAGTGATATTGAACGGCGAATTTATTTATGGATAGGCCTGTAGAAATTTCCGGTGTTCGTAATATTACCATTTCAGGCAGAATTGCTAGCGGAGCAACAACGCTTGCGCAACATCTGTCTTCTCATTTAGGATGGGAAATTCTTGACGGCGGTAAGTTATTCCGCGCATTTACTCATGATCATGGATATGCTGATGAGCGTTCCGATCAATTTGATCTTGATTATGAAGAGAAGATTAAAAAAATTCTCAGGAATGAAGAGCATCACATTATCCAAAGCCATTTAGCAGGATTTGATGCACAAGGTATAGAAGGTGTCTTCAAAATTTTAGTCATCTGTGATGATGTGAATGGTGAAGATAAAGCAGATATCCGTATTGACCGTTTGGCCAACCGTGATGCTTTTCCAGTCGAACAAGCCAAACAGGAAGTCATTGCAAGAGAAGAGCAGAATTTAAAAAAATGGCGTAGGCTTTATGCAGACGATAATCCGGAGTGGGTTTATTGGGATGAAAAATATTATGATCTTGTAGTGAATACGTTCACCCACAATCAGGAGGAAAGTATGAAGTTAGTTCTGGAAAAATTGGAGTTACATAAATAATAGTTTTTCGTCTATAGTAGTGCTTATGAATATAAAACAATTTGTATTATCGGCAACAGTCCTTTTTATCGCAATCCAAATTACGTTAGTCACCGCATATGCGCAAGTCGTCACATCTTCATCATCATTATCTGATGCAAGTGCATCAGGTGCAGCAGATTATCAGCTTGCATATCCAGGTCTACTGCCGGATAATCCGTTTTATTTTTTGAAGGTCATACGGGATAATCTGGCAGCGTTTTTTATCAGTAAGCCGATTGATAAAGCCAGTTTTGATTTACTGCAGGCGGATAAAGACGTGGAAGCGAGTTATTTACTGGTAACCAGCGAGCAAGGGAAAGGAGATTTGGCATTCAAGACCTTTTCCCAGTCACAGGATTATTTCGCGGACGCCATAAGCCAAACGGCAAATGCCAAAAAACAAGGTTATAGTATTACAGATATTAGTAGAAAACTTCAGATAGCAAGCAAAAAGCATGAACAAATATTGCAAGCAGTGGCACGGGAGACGCACCAGGAGAACACAACAGTCTATAAAAGTGAGCTTAGCAGGTCGGAAGAGTTGTCCAAAATGGCGTGGGCATTATAGCAGTAAATCTCAATAACTCTGCTATTTTGAATCATTTTTTGTAACAATTTTTTCCCAGTGTAAGAAAATATAAATAGAAAATTATTCAATCGAAGCTGGCGACATATTTTGATATAATTAGCGTTAGTTGACACTATAGATGTAGTGGCATATGATTTTTATGGCACTAAATAACAAGCGTCTAGAAGTTAGCGTCTAGCGTCTAGTTTGCTCTTCATTATAGAGAGAGAAGAATAAACTAAATGGTTTAACTAAACGCTAGGAGCTAAACGCTAAACGCTAGTATATGCATTGTCCGTACTGTGGAAGTAAAGAATCAGAAGTAGTCGAAACACGTGAGAGCTCCGATATGGATACAATTAGAAGAAGGAGAGCGTGTCTGGTCTGCACCAAACGGTTTACGACATATGAACGGGTCGAGCATGTCCAGCTGATCGTTATCAAAAAGGATGGCAAGCGGGAACAGTTTGCTCTTGAGAAACTTAAGAGCGGTATTCTCAAAGCATGTGAGAAGACAACTGTTCCGGCAGATACTATAGAGAAGATGGTGCATGAGATCGCACGGGAGCTGCGTACCATGGGGTCGCTTGAAGTGAAAAGCGAATTGATTGGCGATATGGTAGCCAAGCGTCTGAAGAAACTTGATAAAGTTGCCTATATCCGCTTTGCCAGTGTCTTCAAAAGGTTTGTCGATGTAGAAGATTTTGAGAAAGAAGTAAAACAATTAATAGTAAATAAGCAGACATTATGAAGTTACACACAGAAATAATTACTTTATGCGATTATGCACTGATATCGCGAGAAGGGAAATTAAGTATCAACGGAATTTTTGATGAGCTCCGGGTGCAGAAATTTCCCGGCGGCATCGCACGAGCTTTTTTTGTCGCGACACTGAGGGGGAAAGCGGATACATCATATAAATTGACGATCAAGACGGAGAACGGCAGTAAGGCGCTTAATACACTCAATCTTGAAGTGCATACAAGTATGAACGGGAAGAACAATATTATTTTGGAGTTGGTGAATTTGGGGTTTGAGAAAGAGGGAGAGTACAAGTTTGTTATTTATGATGGAAAAGATGAAGTCGGCTCGACACAGTTAAAAGTGATGGCAGCCGAACAGCCGAGTGAGGGAGTAAAATACAAGTTACCGAATTAATAAATATGAATAATATTGGCGGAACTACTATAATATATGATGCAAAAATGCATTTGTCGAATGAAGGAACTTCAGGAACTTTGTCACCTACGCATAAAGTGTTAGGGAGTATTTCTTCTATGGGTAGTCAGTTGGGTACAGTTGCTGGTACAGCGACAGTTAATTTGCAAACTAAAGAAATATATGGAAAAAGAGAATTTCATGTCGAGGGAAACGCAAATCCTATGTTTGGAAACTTAGGATTTAGGTTTACTTATAAACAAGAACAAGGAACACTAATAAAAGGATAAATATTATGAAAATTGATGGCGTAAGAGAAAAAGTATTTTTAGACAGATATGCACTCAAAGGTGCAGAAGGCGAGCTCTTGGAGAACACTCCGCAGGAGATGTGGCAGCGTGTCGCCAGTGGCATTGCCAAACAAGAGAAAAAAGTCAAACAAGCCAAGTGGGAAAAAGAATTCTACCGTGTCCTTGAAGACTTCAAATTTGTTCCTGGCGGACGTATCCTTTCCGGTGCCGGCACCGGCTATCAGGTGACATACTTTAATTGTTTTGTCATCCCAAATCCCAAAGATTCCCGGCATGGTATCCTTGAATCACTCGGGCAGCTGATCGAGATACAGTCTCGATCCGGCGGTGTGGGGTTGAACCTTTCATCCCTGCGACCTCGCGGAGCCCGGGTCAAGAAAGTTAACGGTACCTCATCAGGTCCGGTGAATTGGGCAACACTCTTCTCAGTCGCGACACATGATATCGTCCAGCAAGGTGGATCCAGACGCGGCGCGACGATGCTGATGCTGCATGATTGGCATCCTGATGTTGAGGAATTTATTACCGTCAAACAGGATCTGACCAAGATCAATGGTGCTAATTTATCGGTCTGTGTCTCAGATGGGTTCATGGAAGCGGTCAAAGCAGATAAAGATTGGGATTTGGTCTATCCTGAGCTGAGTGATCCGCATTATGATGCGGAGTGGGATGGCGATATCAACGAATGGAGAGAAAAAGGATACAAAATCAAAGTTTACAAAACAGTCAAAGCAAAAGACCTGTGGGAGCTCATCTGCACCGCTGCATGGCGCTCTGCCGAACCGGGTTTACACTTTTTGGAACGCAGCAACAAGAGAAGCAACACCTGGTATTTTGAGAAATTGCTTGCCACCAATCCATGCGGCGAGCAGCCGCTTGGCGGATGGGCTGTGTGTAATTTGGGCGCGATGAATCTGGCTGCCTATGTCAAAGATGCGGACCTCAAGAATGACAAAGCAGGCTGGTTTGATTATGAGGCGTTCGGAAAAGATGTCCAAGTCGCGATGCGATTCCTGGATAACGTGATCGATGACACGTATTACTTCTTTAAAGAAAATGAGAAAGTTGCCAAAGATATCCGCCGGACAGGGCTGGGCATCATGGGAATTGCCGATACCTTTATCCAGATGAAGATCCGATATGGATCGGAAGAGTCGGAGAAAGTATCCAAAAAGATTTTTAAAGCCCTCCGCGACAATGCGTATATCGCGTCTTCCGATCTGGCAAAAGAAAAAGGTGCATTCCCGAAGTTCGATCGCGATAAATATCTGAAAGGCTATCATATCAAAGCCCTGCCGCCTGAAATCCGCAAGAAGATCGCTGATCAGGGGATCAGAAATGCTGTTCTTTTAACGATCGCGCCGACCGGTACCACCAGTCTTTTGGCAGGTGTTTCAAGTGGCGTTGAGCCGGTGTATGAATTTGAATATTCTCACAATGGGCGGCTTGGCAAACAAATGGTTTACCACGGTCTTTATGGTGAATGGAAAGAAGCACATCCTGATGAAGAACGTCCCGATTACTTTGTCGGCGCCAATGATCTGACACCTGATGATCATGTAAAGATTCAGGCGATCGCGCAGGAATATATTGATTCCTCGATCTCAAAGACCGTCAATGCGCCCAACTCCCACACGGTTGAAGACGTCAAAAATCTCTATATGTCTGCATATGATAACGGACTCAAAGGGGTGACATACTTCCGTGACGGATCACGGATGGGCGTACTGCAGCGTGAGGAAAAAAAGGAAGAGAAAGTGCAGGAACAAGTGCCTACCGTCATCGAAAAACCGGTTGTTCCGATAACACCTCGTATCGCACGTCCGATGGTACTTACCGGGGTGACCTACAAAGCAGAAAGTCCGACAGGAAAAGTGTATGTCACGATTAATAATGATGAAAAGGGTGATATGTTTGAGGTTTTTATCAATCATGGAAAGAGCGGATCTGATCTTATGGCACTTGCGGACGCGCTCGGCCGGATGGTTTCATTTGTCCTTCGAATCCACAGTCCGGTTCCTGCCCGGGAGCGGGTCCGCGAAATCGTGTCAGAACTCGCGGGTATCGGCGGCAGCCGCAGCAGCGGTTTTGGGGAGAACAGAGTCCGGTCACTGCCTGATGCTATTTCAAAAGTCCTTGCCAGGCATTGCGAATTCCGCGTTAACGGTAAAGTCGAAGACAGCGTGCAATTTTTGCAGCGGATGAGCAACGGACATGGCAATAACCATGCACAGATCGCACAGTCAATTGAGGAGCCACATGAAGAGGTTGTCTCCAGCCAATTGGCACTGCCGCAAACCGGTGTGCACAGCGGCGCCTCAACATCACTCTTTGATATCTGTCCTGAGTGTGGATCGGGGAGCTTTGCGTACGAAGAAGGCTGCAAAAAATGCTATGCATGCGGATACTCTGAGTGTTAATTGAGCGTCTAGCTGCTAGCGTTTAGCGTCTAGTTTTACAATTTAAGAGGAAATCACGGTGGAAATCCGTGGCTGTGCCGCAACTGTTCCCGCAAGGGATCCCCGAGAGGGGAAAAGCCAGAAAACGTTTTATCCCGAGCAGGAAATTATGACATAATCCTTCTGTTCGTGGAAGGATTTTTTTATGCCGATTTATACAAGAACTGGAGACAAAGGAAAAACCTCGCTTTTTGACGGCACTCGCGTTCTGAAATCTCATAAGCGAGTTGAAACATATGGTACCATTGATGAGCTCAACAGTACCATTGGGGTTGCCGTTGCTGAGATTAAGGATTTAGGATTAAAGATTAAAGATTTGCCAGAAGAGTTAGAGAACATACAGCATGATTTGTTCGCAATTGGTTCGGCACTGGCGATGCCGCATCCGATTCCTGTTGCAGGCCTGGAGAAGCGTGCGAAAGAGTTTGAAAAACTTATTGATAGTCTCACGGGAGAAATGCCTGAATTAAAACAATTTATCCTCCCCGGCGGTGGAAAAGCAGGATCCCTTCTACATGTCTGCAGGACAATTACCCGCAGAGCCGAGAGGCAATTGGTTGCTCTTATTCAGAAAGAAGAAGTTGATGAGTCAATTGTTGTGTACCTTAATAGGCTATCGGATTTGTTCTTCACGATGGCGAGATATGTTAATCAAATTGAAAAGAGAAAAGAAATTATTTGGAAAAAGAAATAAGATTTAAGATTAATGATTGAAGATTAAAGAATATTCTTAAATCCTAAATCTTATATCTTTAATCTAATTTGGGTGAATCTCGTGTAAATCGAGAGCTGTGCCGCAACTGTGAACTCCTCTAATGGAGTGAGCCAGATCCCCACATCCCGTTTGACGGGATAAAAAATCTTCCGAGCAGAAGTCCTTTTTTTGTGGACTCCTCGGATGGCCCTACGGCAAGCTCAGGGCAAGCGAGGAGTTTTTTTATGGCAGGAAAAGAAGGGTATACGCAACCTTTTACTGTAAACAATCTAAAACAGTTTATTCCTTCTCTGTATATTTCTCCTGAGAGTAGGATACCTTATGTGTGGGATGCGAGAGAGATAGAGAGACGAGGTTTTTCTGGAGGTTTGCTTGATCAGCATATCAGGCATTTTGATAGAAATTGGAAGGTCGAAGGACTACCACCTGATTGGTTTCGGTTACAAAGTAAGACTGGCAGGCATATAGGATTTAGTATGAATTCTCAAATGGATCTTTTAGGTAATGTAACAAATTCAGAAGTAGCAACATGGATTCCAAAAACCGTACAGGATTTGCGCGGTTTTAAGCTGGAATATCTGACAGATCATATCGTATATCCCTGTAAGTATGAACGAAGCAGCAGTGATCCTACACGACTTGAAAATAGGCATTATGGGTACACCGATATCATTGATACGGTTTCAGCAGATGAGCGTGGTGGTTCGGTACGACGGAGTTTGCAAGAAATGAAAGCGTTTTTTTTGGACGATGATACTCCAGATGGCTCCATTGCTGTTATGGTAAGTCCGAGAGGAGAGACAGGGTTGAGAACCGACGATGGCAAACTCATACAGTACCCCGACTCTTATTTTTTCTTTATGGTTAAAGAGGGGGATACCGTTCATAATTTTACTTTGAAAACTGATTTTAGTATTGCTGAATGTCGAGACGTTATCGCGCGATTAACAGGTGTTACGCTGCCTGTTGATGCTCCACTTGAACAATATGTCCGGACAATTGCAAAAATTAAGCCCGGAGGTCACGATGCAACTCCTGATGTAACGGAAATTGTTGGCGTCCTTGAACAGGTTCGACCGGAATATGCTTTTACATCTGAAGGCAGAAATGAAAAAATAACGTGGCGTGATGTCTATCAAGACATCCGTCAAAGAGATCAACTGTACGAGTTTAGTGAAAAAACAAACATGATTATTAATGAATTTGAAGCATATTGTCTTCAGGGCAATCATACAAAGTTGGAGTATCAAAAAGCCCTTGCGGCAACAATCCTACGAATGTCAAAGGTATTTTTTCTCGAAGAAAACTATCCGGAAGGGGCGGTTCCTTTAGTATCCAATCAATGGTCAACGGTGAGACCTCCGTTGGCTACGTATGGTGACGTTCTTACAGCTACAACAAAGCGTCCCGGCTGTTCGGGAGGAGGTTCCGGTGAATCTCTCTTTGTTAAGTCTCCTGACGGGGTAAGACGTGGTGAAACTGATTGGTTTACTTGTCCGAAGTGTCACTATAAAGCGGATGGTCCGATAGGCGATACGTGTCCAAAATGTAAAATAACAAAACAAGAATATGCCGAATCAGGAGGTAAGGCATGTTAATAACGTCATGAAGAATACCAATGATTGTGATATCTGTTACAAAATTATTTGCCGGCAGTGCGGGTGGGAAGCTGATGACGGTGCTGTGTTACAGATACAAAAAGGAGAGATGACTGCTTGCCCTCTATGTGGTTGGCAACCCGGAGAAGATAGGTAATAAAGAGAAGATCAAAAGCTGCATCAAAACTATAAGTTTATTTAATAATTAAAGGACATATTCTTCTCGTCTTAAAAAGACCTACTATAACCGCATTTGACATCCCATAATATTTATACTATAATACCTTCATTATGTCAGCAGAATGGCGAGTTACTCGTCCAGAAAATGTAGACCCTAGAATCAAAGAAGCAAGGGTAGAAGCGCAACTTAATGAATTTGCGTCTAATAGGCGTGCTTTAGCAACAAGTAGAGGTTTGAAGGCTTGGGGTTTTGGTACAGCACTTGCTGGAGGAGCAGTTGTTTTAGCTGCTACTGCATTACTACCTTTCGTCCCGGCCGCCGCAGTTACCTATGTTGCTGCATCCGCAGCAGTAGGTAGTTTTGCATGGCCATTGGGTCTTTTGGTCATGGGCTTTGGTAAAGCAAAAGAATCTGTTAACGGTTTCACAAGAAACAAGCTAGCTAAAGCCTAAACTTTACCACTATGGAACCTTCATATAAAGATCTGCTTTTACAAGTTCTTACGGTAATGGGTTACCGAAACAAAGAGACCTATGCTACGGAATTTGAAGAGACGAATCATATAGAAGCAGTGACGAACTGTATGGAGATGCTTCCTGTTTCTCTACGAGAAAAAATAAAAACAAAAGAGATTGATGCTGCAGAGGCTATAAAGAATATCCCTCATGACCTCTATGAAAAGGAATTAACAACAGTATCCACAACCGCGCTTTTTTCATTACTTGATTATATGAGACCAGTGCTTACCAATGACCAAAAGCAAGAAATAGTCGATATCATTACCGCTTATTAATCTGCATTTCATTGTTTCGGGAGCCTTATCATGTTAATATAGGAGTATGGATCCGAGTACACCTGCTGCCCAAGACGTGCAGAATCAAACGCCTGCTGATCAGCCTGTAAATCAAGCGCAACAGGCGACATCAGTGCCTCCTGATAATACGGCACAACCTGCGTCGCAACCGCCACTACCGAAGCCGCAAGCGCCAAAGCATCAGATATCAGTGGGTAATATAGAAGCAGGATCTTCTGTCGTTGAGGATGGAGATGAGGATGACGATGACGAAGAATTGATGGTTTCTCCTCAGGAAACCAAGAATCGGATGGTTCTGGGACAGAATGAAGGAGAAGACGAAGATGAGACAGCCACAGTTGTCGCAGGTCAGCAAGGTGTCGCAGATATCCAGGAAAATGTGGAGTTACAACCTTCAGCGCCCGAATTGTCAGTAACAGGGAGTCCTGAGGTTGAGAAAGTTATTGAGCGTACTGCAGATCAGGAGAAGCCTGCGATACCGAAAGAAGTGATGGATGCGGGAGTTACCCATTCCGGTCCTGGTGTGATCATGGTTGAGCAGCAGAATAACTTTGGAGTTACGCAGATGCCGATATCCTATCAGCAGGCAGCTGTGCAGATAAAAAAAACAAAGTTTAAACAGTCCAAGCACTGGCTTTTGGGAAAGATCATGTATATCTGGAGGAAGCTGCAAACAAAAACAAGTAAGGAGAAAATGCCAGAAGAAGATACGCAAGAAGAAAACAGTATAGTATTACCATAATTATGCAGTTACAATCAATAACATCACAAAATATAACAAGCGTTATTTTATCGGCATTTTTGATTCTCATAGGACTCGTTCTTTTGGCGGGGCTTTTGTGGGGGCTATTCTTCATTTTTGTTCTTTGGCTTCGCTACCGAAATCGTGAATCCGAATCGCTTAATTCTATTCTCTTGCAGGTAACCGTTCCAAAAGAAAATGAAATCAAAATCGATGCAGCCGAACAACTTTTTGCAAGTCTTTATGCGCTTTATGGAACGACAAGATTTGAATATTTCAGACATCAGCCGCACATTTCTTTTGAGATTGTCGGGTTGCCCGGAGACATACGATTTTACGTCAATGTCCCGGCAAAATACCGTGATTTTGTTGAAAAACAAATAAATGGTGCATATCCTGAAGCGGATATCCTGCCAGTAAATGATCCTGCCGCCAAGCAGCGTGATGGTACAGTGATCGGAACGGAATATAATATTTTTTCAGAGAATGGCAAAGTCGCCTTCATGTGGATGAATTTGAAAGGAGCAAATTATTTACCGATTAAAACATACAAAGATCTTCCTGTTGACCCGCTAGCACAAATTACTACTATTTTGGGGAAGATGAGTGAAGGAGAGGGCGCTGCTATTCAGATACTTATCCAGCCCTCGGGTCCAGAATGGCAAAAAGTAGGTCGTGGGTATATCGGCAATGTCAAAAAAAATGAATCAAATCCTGAGAAGGCAAGTTATAAAACCGATGCTAAGGAACTTGAAGCAGTTGAAAACAAACTCAGCAAGCCTGGATTTTATACAACGATCAGGGTGGTCGTCTGCTCCAATACACAAGAACAGGCAAATGCACATCTTAATAACATCAGAGGAGCATTCAGTCAATTTAATTATGTAAATTCCTTCAAAAAACGCTGGCAATTTTTCAGAGGCTTATTTATGACTGATTTCATTTATCGTTATTTCCCAATGTTCCGAGAGTCATCGGTATTAACTAGTGAAGAATTAGCTAGTATTTACCATTTTCCCAACAAAAGCATCGGCACACCAGGCATTCACTGGCTTTATTCTAAACGCTATGCTGCGCCATCCACTATTGCAACATCGGGATTATATCTGGGAAAAAGCACATTCAGAGGATCATCGCGTCCCATTTTTGTCGATCGTGAGGACAGGAGGCGGCATTTCTATATCATCGGAAAGACCGGTACCGGTAAAACTGAGTTTCTCAAGACGATGATCACACAGGATATTCTCAATGGTGAGGGCTGCGCTGTAATTGACCCGCATGGAGACTTGGTGGAAGACATTCTTAAGATTATTCCTCCAAAACGTGCTGAAGACGTCATTCTTTTTGATCCTTCAGATTATGATCGCCCGATGGGCTTTAATATGCTGGAAGCGGAGACTGAGCAGCAGAAGCATTTCGCCGTCAACTCTATCATAGGACTTATGTATAAGTTGTTTGATCCGAACAAAACCGGTATCGTTGGACCGCGGTTTGAGCATGCCGTCCGAAACGCTATGTTGACCGTCATGTATGAAAAGGGGAGTACCCTTATTGAGGTTATGCGTGTTCTGACTGATCCTACCTATGTACAGGAAATGCTGCCGAAAGTTCAGGATCCGATTATTAGGAGATATTGGACGGATCAGATTGCGCAGACATCAGACTTTCATAAATCGGAAGTCTTGGATTATATTACATCAAAATTTGGGCGGTTTGTTACGAACAAAATGATCCGTAATATCATCGGTCAGTCGGATAGTGCGTTTTCATTCCGCAAAGTCATGGATGAACAAAAGATACTCCTTATCAATCTTTCCAAAGGAATCATCGGTGAAGAAAATTCCAACTTTTTGGGGCTTGTTCTTGTTCCGAAGATCTTGATTGCCGCTATGTCACGGCAAGATATGCCAATGAGTGAAAGGAAAGATTTCTTCCTGTATGTCGACGAGTTCCAGAATTTTGCAACTCCTGATTTCGCGCAGATTCTTTCAGAGGCCCGAAAATACCGGCTTAACTTGATCGTTGCCAATCAGTTCATCGGTCAGATGGAAGAGGAGATCAAAAACGCTATCTTCGGTAACGTCGGTACCGTTGCCTCATTTCGTGTCGGTGTGACCGACGCAAGTTACCTGCAGCACGAGTTCCAACCAATATTCAGTGAACAGGATTTGATTAATGTTGATAAATTTAACGCATATGTGCGGACCATTATCGGAGGAGAAACGGCAGAACCGTTCTCTCTTGACACAACCAAAGATCTCTCAAAAGAAAAATCGATGGAGAATCCGCGTGTTGCTCAGCTGGTGAAAGAATTATCGCGCTTGAAGTATGGGAAGACTGTGGCAACTGTCGAGGCTGAAATTGCTCAACGGTCACGACTTTAAATTTATTAGGGATAGAGACTAGTGATTTCTACAAGAAAATTAATTAATGCACTAACCACTAGTCTCCCTTTTTAAATCCCAACATGCGGGAAAAAAGCCCACTTGAGAAGTACTACGATAAATACCAACGTTAAGAAAAAGATGCTCAGTCCAATAGGTGAGTCCCAACTGTACCACTTGCTCATATTTTCAAGAGATTTCATTTTTGCTAACTGTTCAAAATGTTTGTCGTCTATATTCATAGAGATCACCTCCTTAGATATCCAGATATTCGACTGGATTTTCAAAACGGGTTTCCAAATCTTCTAACGTAGAAAAGAGCGATTTCGGTAATTTCTTTTCAAGAGAGGAAAGATTTTCTCCGACAATAAGTTCTGTACCGTTTGTCTGCTCGAGGTAATCAGCGTTTTTGGACCATTCTTTAGGATTTGTTAACAATGTTGCTTTTGCAGATTGATGTAATAATATTGCCCAGTTCTCTTTTTGAGTACGATAGATTTTAGCATCCATTAGCCACACTTTATCATCCGAAAAGCCTGACCATTTACCAACTTCCTGTCCGATAAAGCGTTGTTCCCTTTGAGAATTGCTCTGTCCAATTTTTACTGAAATTTCTTTCATGCCCTTTTCTTTTTCTTCATGACGGGATACATATTCTCTGAGTGCTCTGGCAATCACCGAAGATAATGCCTCACCGGCAATTTCTTTTGCTCGGTTAAAGAGGGATTCGTCTTTGTCGCTTACATAGATTGTCTTATTTCCCATATACGTATATTATATATATATGCATATATTTGTCAAGTACTATCCTGTTTTAAGGTTTCGTTGAAATTACGTTTGAATATATTTAATAGATTTTCGTCAGGAGAAAGAAGGCGATGAGAAAAGCGGTAAAAATTGCATTTGCGATACTGACTCTAACCAAAACTTTGATATACTCCGGTGCGTGCAGACCGATTGCTTTTGTAACTCTGATAGTTCTTATAAGATAGAGCCACGTAAGAAGAATAACAACGATTACTACGAGAAAATAAAAAACAAGTATAAAAGCTTTTATATGAGTTAGTGTAAATAGCATAGTCATAATGGTATTAGTTAGAAAATAACCGATTAATAATTTGTTACATTATTTGTGCTATGTTGTTTGAACCATATAGTATTCTGAATCATTTGCGGTTGTTGAGCGCCTCCATCCATTAACTGTTGTGTTAAGTATGTTGTGAGTTCATGAGACCCTTGAATATCTTTCAGGATAAATTCTTCCTGGTGTGTTGGTCGATCAAAGGTAATAAGGATGTCTCCCATATCGATGATTTCATTCATAAAACCACTGCTCACAAGATCAATTTCTGTGCAATTGACTCTGTCCAGCATGACATCATTTGCAATATATGAGGTGAGTGGCGTATATCGGAGTTCAAGAATTTTTCGGTTGGTTAAGATATACATATGGAAATACCACTCAATAATGACTTTTGTTATAAGGCTTATTGCGATGCTAATGAGAAGAAGTGTTGTGGTAAAGAAGAGTGAAGAGGAAACAAAGAAATTATTGAACAGTACAAAGGCACTTGAGACAAAAAAGACTGTCAAACAACAAATGACAATAATTGGAGTAATAACAACAAAAGGATGTTTTCTTTTGACGAGAAGCAACTGTTCGTCTTTCAGCGTTAGGAAAATATTCCAGTTTCCTCTGGTTATCATACCATTTTGCATAAGAAAATTTTTCCTTTCTGGGCTATCCATACGTGACGTGAGAGTATGCTCTTGTTATAAGTTATAAAAGAATAAAATTAAGTGTTTGAGTATTTAAAGGAGATCTAGCGTAATCTATACGTAGCATATTGGTTAGGAGTGATAAATACATGATAAATCTATAAGAATACCGTAAGAGTAGCTTATTGAGGTAGGATATTACTGAGTGTTTGCTTCAAAGAATCGATCGCAAGAGAGATACTTTCACCAGCGAGTTCAAAGACGCTTCGTTTTTTGCAAACAACGGCGAGTGCATTTTCATCATCAGCAGATGGGGTAGTAGATAAATTGGTTTGAGGATACATGATCGACTGTGGATTACTATTATGCCCCAAACCAATGGCATGTCCCATTTCATGCGCGAGAGTATGAATAAGTTCCTGCTGCGAGTTATTAAAGTAGATATCTATTTTTCTATTTGATCCATCGACACTATACAAACCCTCTTCAGGTTTATATGAGAGTACATTATTATAGCTGTTGACTGTTTGGTTGAGCTGATCAATTTGCTGGTTGTACTGGTCGGTTGACTGATTCAGTTGATCTGCTTCCTGCTGCAGGTCGACAGACTCATTTTGCAGCGACTGCTGCTTTGCAGTCAGTTGTTTATAGATATCCGGCGGTGCGCCTCCTTTGCTGTTCCAGTATTGAATCTCCGCGTTCAAATCGTTACTTTCTTTCTTAAAAGCAGCAACTTTTTGTTCATAATCAGCTATTTTGGGCTTCAGTGCATTTTTTTGCTGTGAAACTTGATTGTCCATACTATTAATTTGGGAATCAAGTGATTGACGCTGGTCATATACCATATTGATCGGCATTGAAGCGTTTGGATCGTATTGCATTAGCGCTATGCCATGACTGTTTTTCCAGACATTGCCTGCTTGTTCGGCATCTTGGATTAATTCGGATTTGGATATATTAAATCTTGGATCGATGGTTCCGATACGGAACGTTTGCGGCTTATCACAGGGTAAGTAATAGAGAAGGGTATTTGCTTCTTTGGCAATTGCAGCTTCGTTAAAATAACCAAACACAAGTATTCCGATAATAATAATTAGTCCTATCAGTTTCTTCATCAATCTCATTCTAGCCTAAGTTTGTTCAAGCCGCAAGAAAGAGTGTAAGAATTAATAAGTATCCTTATAGTGTTAGTTTTAAGAGACAATAGATGTTTTATATCTGCTAGGATACATATATGGAGGAGTTTTCTTTTAAGAAATTTTTCTATCCGTTGACATCTGTTAAAGCAGTTCATTTTATTATCCTCACCGGGCTGATTGTTTATTTCAAGAGTTTATTTAACGGATTTGTGTGGGATGATGCAGATCAAATTGTCAATAATCCGTTGATTCTTCATCTGGGTAACATCCCTTATTTTTTTACCCACAGTACGTTTTATACGGGCGGAGCACAGTCTGCGTTATCGGGACTTTATTATCGTCCAACAATGATGGTTTTGTTTGCACTAACAGCTTCAATGTGGGGAGTCTCTTCATTTATGTTTCATCTCAATACTATTGTGCTGCATATTGCGAACAGTATCTTAATTTATTTTTTTATCAAAAAGCTCCTCGGTGTCAATAAATTAAAATATGCAATTCCTGCATCTTTTTCTGCAGCAATGCTCTATCTTGTCCATCCGGCGAATGTAGAAGCAGTGGCGTATGTGTCTGCAACATCGGAATTACTCTACACATTTTTTCTTTTAGTTGCATTGAATGCGACTCTTTCTTTTGGATTCAGTAGTAAATATTCATTTGCCAAGCTGCTGCTGATATTCATTAGTGTTACTTTGTCGCTTTTTTCAAAAGAATCAGCGCTTTTAACGGTACTTTTTGTCCTTTTCCTTTCTTTTTTCTTCTTCCGTGGTAAGATAAAGATCCTTCTTATACCCAGTTTGCTTGGTGTTGGTTTGTATAGTTTTTTCCGTTTTATTCTATCACATCTTTCGGCTCCTCAGAATAATATTGGTTTACCGATTGCAAAAGCACCATTAACACAACGGCTTTTTACGGTGCCGTACGAACTCTTTTCGTATATACGGATTATCTTATTCCCCAAAGACCTGCATATATCACAAGCGTATATTGTCACAAATCCTTCATCGGTACAATTTTATCTGCCGTTTTTTGCTGATTTTATTATGCTGTTCATAGGATTGTATTATTTGATTAGAGCAAAATCCAGACTACTTTATTTTTTTACCCTATGGCTTTGTTTGTCTTTGGGACTCGTTCTCAATATCATTGTACCCTTAGATTTTACTATTGAGGAGCGGTGGCTCTATGTCCCGCTTATCGGCGTTTTTGGTATTGCTGCTGTTATCTTTTCTAACATTTTCGGCAGCAAATGGAAGTTTTTAAAACAAATATCAGTTGTAGTTGTGATAATAGCAATCATTTTGTTTTCTCTTCGGACAATGATAAGGATAGGTGACTGGGTTGATTCATTGACATTATACCGGCATGATATTGTACTTTCACACGATTCATTTGAGCTATATACCAATTATGGATCGACACTATACAGTGTCGGAGAATTAGCACAGAGTGAAGATGCCTACCGAAAAGCAATCCAATTGGAGCCAAATGATTTATGGGCACTGAATGATCTCGGATCAATTTATGCCAATCAAGGAGACTATAAAAAAGCAATGCCGCTTTATCAGAAATCAATGCAAATTGCCCCAACATATGCCTCATATGAAAATCTTGCGGAAATATATTATTTGACCGAAAAACCGTTTCAAGTGATTCCTGTTCTCAAACAATATCTTCAAGTCTTTCCAAATAGCGCAAAACTTAACCAGCTGACAGCATTGGAATACAGTGCAGTAGGAGAGATAGATCTCGCTAAAGCATATGCCCGTAAGTCGGCAGCACTTAATTCTACATCGGATAACGTGACACCCTTACTGCCGCTACTACAATAATTATGTTGAGAAGATATCTGCTAGGATAAAGATATGGACGAGTTCATAAAAGCAACAGAGAGAAAAGAAGTTGAAGAAGCGTTTTCTTTCAGGAACTTTTTTGTTCCTTTGACGACAGTAAAGGCAATTCATTGGATTGTTATTATCGGGGTTATCGTTTTTGCGAACAGTTTATTTAATGGATTTGTGTGGGATGATAAGACTTATGTTCTCAGTATTTCTCAGACGATTGGTTTACATATCATAAAACTCTTCGGACAAAATATCATTACCTTATCTGGCTATTACCGTCCGATTGGCTTATTCTATTTTAGCGTACTGTATAGTATTTTCGGACAAACACCCTTTTACTATCATCTTCCGCAAATCATCCTTCATATAGTTAATACAGTATTGGTATTTCTTTTATTTGCATCCTTTTTCAGAAAAAATATTGCTTTTTTTCTCTCCCTTATTTTTTTAGTTCATCCAATCCAGACAGAATCAGTCATCTATATTGCCCCCACTGATGGTATTCTTTTCTTCTTTTTCGGAATATTGACACTTGTTATCACTAATAATAAACAAACATATCGTTTATGGATTATCACAGGAATATTAATCTTCCTTGCGTTATTGACGAAAGAATCGGCAATTGTGTTTATTCTCTTGCTGCTTATCTTCAGAATACTTTTTAATAAAGGTAAAGTTGTACTGTATGGTTTGATAAGCCTTTGTGCGATGAGCGTGTATTTTTTTATCAGGTTCTTTATATTTCATGTTTATTTTTATCACATTACGTTCATTCCGATGGCACGAGTATCATTTGTTGACAGGTTATTAAATATTCCTGCAATAACCTGGTATTATTTGAAAACATTTTTTTATCCCACGCACTTGATCATCGACCAGCAATGGGTGATTACGCAGTTCAATTTTCAAACGTTATATCTTCCGTTATTTATTGATTGTGCCTTCTTTTTTCTCGTTATTTTTTTTAGTATATATCTCTTAAAACATAAGAGCACATTGTTTCGCGTCTATTTGTTCTTTGTTTTGTGGTTTGGTATCGGACTTGGGATTTACGAACAGATTATACCGCTTGATATGACTGTTGCTAACAGGTGGTTTTATGTGCCGATTGTCGGTCTGATTGGTATGATCGGCATTGCCATCGAAACATTTTTATTAAAAACTAAAACCAGTAAAAAAACAGTCTATATAGTTTTAATACTTATTATAGTTTTACTTTCCGCAAGAACTATGGTCCGAAATACGGATTGGCAAAATGCTCTTATTCTTTATGAACATGACAGCATGCTCACAAGCAGTTATGATCTGGAAGGTAATCTTGGTGAAGAATTATACTTGGCTGGCTATAAAGATAAGGCACTGTATCATTATAAAAAATCAGTGAATCTTTTGCCGTTTGACAGGACGCTGAATAATATCGGCGTTATCTACGAACGAGAAGGAAAGTATCAACTGGCAAAACAATATTATCTTAAAGCAATCAACGCAGTAGATCCCATGCCGCCGTATCACCATGATGTAACGCTTTATCAGAATGTGTCACGAATGCTAATATATTTTGGAAATCCTGAAGATGCGGTTACATATCTTAACCAGGGATTGAAAATATATCCACATGATTATGTATTACTTCTTTTGAAGGGAATGGATGAATATAAATTGCAAGAAACAGAAAAGGCAAAATTATCTTTGCAAAAATCATATTCTCTTGCACCAAACGATGCAGCAAAGAAAGTTATTCTGCAGTTCATGAATGATCCCACTCAGCAAATACCGCTGCAAGATTTTTAATGAATTCCAGAAATTGTTGATGCTTTTTTGTGGATCTTGGCGATAAAAAATCCTTCCATTGTTTCACTTGGGAAAACTCTAGCGCAGTTTTGTGTATGCTTGAAATTTTTCTTTTTCCATGCTGTTAAACTGTTTTGCAATTGCACATTTGGCATTGTTATTTTTTCAACTGTTAGCGCGTCTGGTGTTTTATCAACGACCCATTCAATTACTTCTTCGTTTTCTTCTGGCGAAAGAGTACATGTTGAGTAAACAATGATTCCTCCTACTCTTGTCGCGGATATAGCTGAGCGAAGTAAATACTTTTGCAATTTTGATAATTGTTTTACTTTTTTCGGCGACCAATCCTGATACGTTTTTGGATCACCACAACGGACCCGTCCTTCCATAGAGCAGGGGACATCAACAAGTGTTTTATCAAAATATTCAGGATAAAATTGCCAGATTCGTTCACCATGTATGTTGGTGATCAGAAAACTCGGAATACCCTGGGAATCGGATGACCTGAGAGTCAGAAATTCAGAGATGCTGGCAATCTGATTGCTCTGAGTTTTCTGGAAAGGAATACCATAGTCGTTTAATATTCGCTCCATTTTATATAACCGTGGACGACTGATATCGTTTGCAACTATAGTAGCTTTATTTTTTGTGATTGCTGCGATCATTGTTGCTTTGCTTCCAGGGGCAGCGGTAATATCAAGAATTTTTTCATTTGTTTGAGGATCAAGTGTCAAGACAGGTATCATACTTGAGAGATTTTGGATATATAACAACCCATTTTTATATTCATCCGTTCCTGTTAGCTCAGGGATGGATTTGTTTTTGAGAATGAATGCATCGGGATACCAGGATACCCTTTCAACATCAAATCCTTGTTTGATTAATGATTTATTTAACGATTCTGTAGTAGTTTTTATTGTATTGGTCCGAAAAGATGGAAGCGTATTGTTCGAAAGCGCCTCAAGTAAATTATTAAATTCTTTCTCGGAATATATTTTTTTCCATCTATCCAGCATTTGTTCAGGTAAATTTTGACAGAGATTCATAGTTCTTATTATACAATATTGATTGTACAGGAGTAAAATTACCTCTTGCATTAATTATTATATACTAGTATAATAGTACGTATGAATAAGCCCAGTCTTACTCATTTAATTGAGTTATTGTTTTCAGTGCAGTCCAAGAAAGAAATGGAAGCGCTGCTTCGTGCTATACTGACTCCGCAGGAATTGGAGGAATTACCGAAACGGCTGATGATTTTTGAACAATTGAAAAAAGGTACTCCGCAGCATGAGATTGCCAAAAAAATTGGAGTGGGTGTCGCGACTGTTACCCGCGGATCTCTTGAAATACAGCGGGGACAAATTCAGAAAACTTCCTGGTGGCAAAACCTTTCTCAAATGAGAGGCTGATTGCCGCGTTTATTTAATCATAAATGTATCAATGAACCTCCCATCATGAGAGTTTTTTTATTTTTATGAAAGTATTACCGAAAATAACAATTGGACAAAAACCATCATATGTTACCTTTGCAAAAGATGTTGATATCTATTCATTGTTTCAAAAGATAGAACAGACATTTGACAGGTGTTTTATTTTTGAGTCACTTGGTGAGGAAGGGAAGTTTTCCCGCTATTCAATTATTGGTTTTGAACCGCAACATATAATATCGGCAAGAGAAAACGTTTTAAAGATCGATAAGACCGAATATCCTGTCGATAATCCGTATACTGTCCTCCGTCAAATTATGCCGGAAACGGTTATTGCCAGGGAGTATGCCGGAGGTCTTGTCGGATATCTTAGCTATGATGCAGTTAATTATTTTGAACCGTCTATACAAGTTAAGGTCCATGATGCGTTTGACCAATTTATGTTTGGTGTTTATACGGACGGGCTTATTTATGATAAAGTAACCAATGAACTCCAATATTTTTACTATGATACAAACAGGCTGCCGATGATTAAAGCAATAATGCAGCAAAAGAAACCCTCGAAAAACAAATTGAAAGTAACATATCTGAGAGATACATCGACAAAAAAAGAACATGCGGTAACTGTTGAAGGAGTTAAAGAGCAGATTAGAGCCGGTAATACATTTCAATGTGAAGTCGGATTCAAAACAGAATATCAGATAGAAGGCGATGCATTGGAAATTTATGAACGGTTGCGGGAGACAAATCCTTCTCCGTTTATGTATTATTTAAAGTTTGATTCCAAGAAAATTATCGGTTCGAGTCCCGAATTATTATTCTCTTTGCGTGACGGAGAGATGACAGCAAAGCCACTCGCTGGAACGATAGGTAGAGGGAAAAATAAGCTAGAAGATCAGAAGTATGCTCGAGAATTGATTCATGACCCCAAAGAGATTGCAGAACATAATATGCTTGTCGATTTGCATCGTAACGATATCGGACGGGTGGCACAATTCGGCACGGTGAAGATACGAGAATTATTGGGAATTAAAAAGTTCAGTCACGTACAGCATATTTCAAGTGAAATTGTCGGTATAATAAAAAACGGTGAAGATATGTTCTCCGGACTTGCTGCAAATTTTCCTGCAGGTACTTTGAGCGGTGCACCGAAAATTGAATCGATGAAAATCATAGATGGAAATGAAAAAGAAGCAAGAGGTCCATACGGCGGGGGAGTAGGCCATTTCGGATTTAACGGAGATTGTACATTTGCTATTGCAATTCGGTCTTTGTTTGTTTCCGGCAAATACGCATATGCACAAACAAGCGGTGGGATTGTTGCAGATTCGATTCCTGAAAAAGAATATGAAGAAATACAGAATAAGCTAGCAGCGATGAGGAAGGTTTTGAAAATATGAATGTTTTAATTATCGATAATTACGATTCATTTACGTTTAATCTCTACCAGTATATTGGTGAAATTTTGATGAAAGAAAATAGTCAGTTTACGATAGACGTTGTGCGAAATGACGAACTAACTATAAACGAAATTAAGAAACGAAACTATGACCGGATTGTTATCTCACCCGGTCCGGGTGATCCGAGTGACAAGAAATATTTTGGTGTCTGCTCTGATGTTATTCCTAAGTTAGGAAAAGATGTTCCAATACTTGGGATTTGTCTTGGGATGCAAGGGATTGCGTCGTCATTCGGCGGGGATATAACCAAGGCAAAAAAACCGATGCATGGCAAGACAAGTATTATTGTTCATGATGGCAAGGGAATATTTACTTCATTACCACAGGATTTGGAAGTGATGCGGTATCATTCGCTTATTGTTTCGAAAAATAACTTGCCTACTAGTCTGGAAATAACAGCAACCACAGGAGCTGAAATAATGGGATTGCGGCATAAAACGTGTCCAATCGAAGGCATCCAATTCCATCCCGAGTCTTTTGCGACAGAAGCAGGAAAGAAGATGCTTGAGAATTTTCTTTCTGGTGTAAAGTAACTATGAACACGATTTATTATTTAAACAAACTGGTTGATAAACAAGATCTTACGGGAGATGAGATACGGTCATTATTTGCTGCTGTTTCAAAAGGTGAACTTGATCCAATACAGATTGCAGCGGTTCTTATTGCGTTACGGATGAAAGGAGAAACGGTTGAGGAAATTGGCAGTTTGATACAGGAGATGCGGTCACATATCGTTGACTTTCCTGCATATCCTGATGCAATAGATACGTGCGGGACAGGGGGAGACGGCACAGGGACATTTAATATCTCTACAACTGTTGCATTTGTTGCCGCAGGTGCGGGGATTCAAATTATCAAACACGGCAATAAAGCAGCGAGCAGTAAGTGCGGCAGTGCTGATGTTTTGTCGGAACTCGGGGTCAATATTATGCTTACTCCAGAGCAAGCGAATAATGTCTTTAAAAAGGTCGGGATGGTGTTTCTTTATGCATCGCTTTATCATCCAGCGATGAAATATATCGCACCTGTCAGAAAATCTCTCGGGACGAGAACTGTCTTTAATTTCCTCGGACCATTTCTAAATCCTGCGCAGGTAAAGCGGCAACTGATCGGTGTCCCCAATGCAGAATTGGCTGAGAAATTGGCAAAAGTTGCTGCAACATTGCAATATGAACATGCTGTTATAGTTTCAAGTAATAGCGGGATGGATGAGATGGATGTATCCGGCGCAACAACAATATATGAAATACGAGGGAAGAGTGTTTTAAAGAAAAGCGTTAATCCGCAAACGCTAGGATTTAAAAAAACTAATTCTCAAGAAATGCATGGAGGGAGTATGGCTGAAAACGCACAAATTATCCGAGACATTCTCTCAGGTAAAAAAGGGGCAAAGAGAGACGTTGTTGTCTTGAATAGTGCATATGCATTGTATGTTGCAGGAAAAGTAAAAGATATTCGTGATGGTATGAGACTGGCAGAATTATCAATTGACAGTGGCGAAGCGAAAAATATTTTGGATAACCTAGTAAAGGAGACAAGGAAATATGAAAAGTAAATCTCAAGAACCAAATAATAAATCACAAAAGTTTTTAGAAAAAATTATTGCGAAGAAAACTAAAGAGTTTGTTCGGACAACTCAGAAGACTCAGAAACCCAGCATGTCAGATTTTCAGATAGTCAGAATTTCAGATATTCCGAGTAATCAGAGTTTTCTGAAGATCTTTGATTTGGAAAACAAAAAGAAGATCGGGCTGATCGCCGAAGTGAAATTCGCGTCGCCGACGAATCCGCATCTTGGCTCTCCAGATGATTTATTACAACGAGTTGAACAATATGATCAAGCGGGTGCAGGTGCAATTTCTTTTATTACGGAAAAACATTATTTTAAAGGAGATACTCGTTTTATTCCGCAGATTAAAAAGGCGGTAGATCTACCAATTCTGCAGAAAGATTTTATCATCGATGAACAGCAGATTTATGAAGCAAAACAAATAGGGTCCGATGCGCTGCTTTTAATCGCGCGTCTCGTTGATAAAGAAACTCTTAAACAATTTGTCGATCTCTGTTTGGAATTGCATGTTGAGCCGGTGGTTGAAATTAATTCCGACGACGATTTGAAAAAAGCTGTTGCAACAAAGACAAATATTATCGCAGTTAATGCTCGGGACTTGGAAACATTTGAGATTGATGTAAAGAAAGCATGTCTTTTGATGAGAAAGATTCCGGACCGGTTTATTAAGCTTGGTTTCTCAGGCATTCAGTCTGTAAAAGAAGTTTTGCAATATAAAAATGCAGGAGCAAACGGGGTACTGGTAGGAACAAGTTTGATGCAGGCGAAAGATATTAAAATGTTTGTTAAGAGTTTGCAGGTTTTGCCAGAAGCTCCTTCCCGACGTACTCACCAAGACGGACAAGTACAAGTGAAAATTTGTGCGACAAGAAGTATTGAAGCGGCACAAATTGCAGTAGATAATGGTGCGGAATTTTTGGGATTGGTGTTCACACCACTGATTAAGACGCATACTGTTGATCGGAAAGTAGCTGCGCAAATCGGAAAAGAAATGAAAGGGAAAATTCAGTTAGTCGGTGTATTTCAAAATATGCCGCTTGAAGAAGTCCAAGCGATAATAGCTGAATGTAATTTGGATTATGCGCAATTTCATGGAGATGAGACGCCGGAATATATTAATCAAATAAAGATAAAGATCATAAAAGCGTTCCGGTTCCCAGGTGTTGTTAATCTTAAGCAAGCAAGGAAGCAGATGAAACAGTATACTGTGGACTATTACTTAGTCGATCGTATTAAACAAAGTGAAGGGCCAATACTTGATCTGAATATAGTCAGTATCCTTGCGAAAGAGTTTCCTTTAGTTTTCGCCGGTGGTTTGAACACCGAAAATGTAACTGATGTTATAAAAATAGTAAAACCAAAAATGGTCGATGTTGCATCTGGGGTGGAGACAAACGGACAGCAAGATATGAAAAAAATAAAACAGTTTATTAAAAATGCAAAAGGAGTAACTATATGAAAAGTTCCTTCGGCTCACTGCGTTCGCTCAGGATGACTTTAGTTATTAGAAGGGAGAATCAATGAGATCACATTTTGGGAAATTTGGAGGGAAATATGTTCCGGAGATGCTGATTCCTGCTCTTGAAGAATTGGAGGCGGCTTATGAAAAGGCAAAAAAAGATAAAGAGTTCAGGAAAGAATTTCAGCATTTGTTAAAAAATTTTTCAGGGCGTCCGACGCCGCTGGTCTATGCTGAAAGTCTCACTAAGAAGCTTAATGGTGCAAAAATTTATTTGAAAAATGAGGGACTCAATCACACAGGGGCACATAAAATAACCCATTGTATCGGGCAGGCATTGATTGCAAAGAGACTCGGGAAAACACGTCTTATTGCTGAAACTGGTGCCGGTATGCATGGTGTCGCGACAGCGACAATTGCTGCGAAATTTGGATTTTCCTGCACAGTCTATATGGGAGAAACAGATGTTGCCAGACAGCGGCCGAATGTCTTTTTGATGGAACAGTTGGGAGCAACGGTCGTGCCGGTTAGTTTTGGAAATAGAACACTCAAAGATGCGGTGAATGCTGCGATAAAAGATTGGATAGAACATATCGAAGATACGCATTATTTGTTGGGTTCTGTTCTTGGTCCGCATCCGTATCCGACAATGAATCGTGATTTCCAGTCTATTGTCGGGAGAGAAATAAGAAAGCAATTGAAAGAGTTTGAAAATAAGATGCCCGATGTTGTTATAGCGTGCGTATCTGGAGGCAGCAACGCGATGGGAGCTTTTACCGATTTTATCAAGGAAGATTCGGTTGAACTAATCGGTGTTGAAGCAGGAGGTACTGGAAAGAATATCGGAGAGCACGCAGCACGATTTGGCGGGAGTGGAACAGTCGGTGTTGCGCAGGGATACAAAACATATTTCTTGCAGGATGAAGACGGGCAATTACAAAAGACACATAGTATTTCGGCAGGACTTGATTATGCCGGAGTAGGACCGGAAATTTCGTATCTGCAGGGAAAAGGAAGGCTGCAGATGGTGTCAGCGACAGATAAAGAAACACTTAACGCTGTCCAGACACTGGCAAAGACAGAAGGGATTATCCCGGCGCTTGAGTCTGCACACGCAATTGCACATGCAATAAAACTTGCACCGACACTTCCGAAGGACAAAGTCATTGTTGTCAATGTTTCGGGAAGAGGAGATAAGGATCTTTTTATTCTGACAAGAGCATTCAAGGATAAGAAATTTTATGAGTTTATGCAAGATGAGGTGGAGCATGGGTATGAATAAGATTGATCAACAGTTACAGGTAATAAAAAAAGAAAAGCGTATCGCTCTTATGACGCATGTCGTTGTCGGGTATCCGAGTGTGCAGGATACGGTTTCAATAGTCAGCGCTATGGGAGAGTCGGGTGTTGATTTTGTAGAACTGCAGATCCCGTTTTCTGATCCTTTGGCGGACGGGCCGACTATTATGAAGGCATGTGAAGAGTCGCTGGCAAACGGAACAAAGGTTGCGGATGCGTTTCGTGTTATGCAGGAGCTTTCATCACAAGTTATGATCCCATTATTATTTATGGCATATTACAATACGGTTTTTACGTATGGTGTTGAGAAGTTTTGTCGGGACGCAAAAGCAGCTGGGGTAAGCGGTTTGATCGTCCCTGATATGTCAATTGATGAGGAACAACATGAGCATTTCTATGCGCTTGCAAAAAAGTATGGTCTTCATGTTATTCATGTCATCTCACCGGTATCAACGCCGGAGCGTCTCAAGAAGAACGCAGCAATGGCCAGAGGGTTTGTTTATTGTACCGCTCGTCAGGGGATAACCGGTGCAAAGAGAGATCTTGATCCCACTCTCAGGAATTATCTTAAGAAGGTGAAGACTTATTTCTCTATTCCTGTTGCTGTTGGATTTGGTATTTCAAAAAAAGAGCACATAGAAGCTTTGCAAAATGAAGCAGATATAGCGGTGATCGGAAGTGCGTTGATTGATGTTCTGAGAAACACAGAGAAGAGCAGTCGAGGAGCGGCAGTCAAGCAATTCCTCAATGACTTACGCATTGAATAAGTTTTGCGGATGACTTACAATACAACGTATGAAGCAAAAACGAGTATTATCAGGAATTAGAGCGACCGGGAGACTGCATCTCGGGAATTATTTGGGTGCGATAAAAGGGATGCTTGCATTGCAGAACGATCCTGATTTTGAAACGCTCTATATGGTCGCTGACTTACATACGATTACAACGCCATATGCTGTTGAGGAGCTCAAAAAGAACAGACGAGAAGTAATTATTGATTATCTTGCGGCAGGACTTGATCCGCAGAAGAGTATTCTTTTTCAGCAAGCTGCCAATCCGCATCATGCAGAGCTCGCATTTTATCTCTCAAGTGTTGTGACGATTGCCAAGATGCAGCATTTGCCGACCTTTAAAGATAAGGTCAAACAACATCCTCAGCATGCAACGATGGCACTTCTGAATTATCCGATTCTCATGACAGCAGATATTCTTGCGTATAAAGCATCGGATGTCCCGGTCGGTATTGATCAGGAACCGCATCTGGAAGTCGCAAGAGAAATAGCACGACGGATGAATCAGGATTACGGGACTGATTTTCCCGAACCAAAGAGTTTTAAATCGACAGGTGACTATGTGCCGTCTCTCACCGGAGAAGGGAAGATGAGCAAATCTGTCGAGGGAAGTTATGTTAATTTGGTTGATGATTTGGAGACGATTAAAGCAAAATTGGCAAAAGCACCGACTGACTCAGGTAAAGGTACGCTTACTGCTATGGTGGCAGGAGTTTCTTCGCTGCTTACGTTTGTGCAATTATTTGAAGGGAAAGAAAAAAGAAATGCTTATGAAGATGCATATCAAAAAGAGGGAATCCGGTATGGAGATTTAAAGAACGAATTGGCAGAAGCAATATTTAAAGAATTACAGCCGATTCACGAGAAGAGAAAAGAACTTGAAGCGAATCCGAAAGAAGTTGATCGGATTATAGAGGAGGGCAATGAAAAAGCACGTACAATTGCTGCAGAGACAGTAAATGAAGTTAGAGAAAAAATGGGGCTCTTGTAAAAGTATCAAGAGTATCAGGGGTATCAAAAGTATCAAGGGCTTACATTATTTTTAGAGAATAGAATCTAGATTGTAATTTCTGCTGTTAATCCGAAATGATCGGAGAGATCTTCATCAATTACTGCAAATTTTTTTACCTCCAAATCCTTACTGGTAAAGATATAATCGACTGCAAGCCCTTTGGGAAATAATTGTTTGGCTCGATGGTTTTTTGGATCCAAGGTATTTGTTATCTTATGTTCTGTAATAAGATTGCGGGTGAGTGTGTCGATTTTTTTGATAAGCGGCTGATCCGGGGTGATATTGAAATCACCCGAAAGCACAAACGGTGGCGTCACCGTTTGCAAATAGTCAAAGAGCATTTCACCTTGTTTGGTCTGAAACGGTTTTTCAATATGATCTCCTCCCCAGGCAGCATGAGTATTGATGCATGAGATCTGTTTGTTCTCAATTTCAAAGGTAAGATGCAACACTGTCCGCCCAACATTCTCGTATGCTGTTGAATCTGAGGGAAACGGTGCAAATTTTGAAAGGATAAGTTCTTTTTTAGCTAGAAGTTTATAATGATTTTTATAAAATATTCCGTTGCCCATATATGCATCCGAGCTTGAGGTATAGCGCTGTGCGATTGAAAGTACGCCGTAATATTTGTCCTGCAGGATTTTTTGTAATTCTGCGAACGTGTTGCGACGTGAGTGGATATTTCCGACAATTGTATCTTTTCCCGTTAATTCCTGCAGGTGTATGATGTCAAAATCATGAGAAGTTATATAATGAATTTGCTTGTCCCAATAGTTGTCTGCATTGATATTGAGCTGGAGCAGTTTTATTATCATTCTTTGAGTATAGCATGGAATTAGTAAAGAGTATTTAATAGAGGGTTAAGAAATATGTTATTACTCTTATTATTTGTTAAAATACATGCAGATGATTTCGAGAAAGAAAATTACCTCTTTTCAAAAACACATTCTTGATTGGTATTCAGTGCATAAAAGAGATCTTCCGTGGCGGGAATTGCCGTTTGACACAGTAAAAGGTGCACGTGATCCCTACAAAATACTTGTGTCGGAAATAATGTCACAGCAGACACAACTTTCGCGAGTGATCCCGAAATATGAAGCATGGGTGAAAAAATTTCCGAGTACAGAGCATCTTGCACAAGCCAAGACAGCGGAGGTTTTACACTATTGGAATGGACTTGGGTATAACAGAAGGGCGCTGCATTTAAAAAAAACAGCAGAAATTATTGCTGCAAAATATCATGGTGAGTTTCCACGAAGTGAGAAAGAATTGATGATATTGCCGGGAATAGGGAAGTATACGGCACGAGCGATTTTGTGTTTTGCATTTGATCAGCAGGTTGCGGTTGTGGATACCAATGTAAGGAAAGTGATATTGACGCAGTTTGCTGTTCCAGAAAAAGAAATCGCTGAAATTGCGGATGCACTGCTGCCGCAGGGCAGTGCTTACAATTGGAATCAGGCGCTGATGGATTATGCTGCGTCTGTTTTGAAAAAAGAAAAGATATCGATTCCCAAACAGTCACAATTTATCGGTTCACACCGGTATTACCGCGGACAGGTACTCAAACTATTATTGCAGAAGAGAAAAGTTCCAGTTGATGATGTTGGGTTCTTGATCAAAAAAGATTATACAGATAAAGATAAAAAATGGCTGTTGAAACTTTTGGAAGAACTTGAAAAAGAGGGGTTTATTATTGCTAATCATAATCTGATTGAGTTGGTTGCTTAATAGGAGAATCTATTGTTTGGATAATTCATCAAACGACACGCGGATATATTCAGGATCTTTGATGCCCAATCTTTCTGTAAAGAATTCTTCTGTTGGATTTGCACCGGTTAGGATCAAAAAGTCTCCCACGTCGTCGATGTGGTTGAAGGTAATTTTATACATATCCAGCTGAAAGATTTTTCGGGTTCCCTTCAGGATTTTTTTGACACCAAATTCTTGTGTCAATTCTTTCCCTTTCTCTTCAACGATTTCTTTGTTGATCCGCTGTTTTTCTCCAACATCAAATGTGCCATCTATTGCAAATAGCGCTTGAATAAAATAGGTATCATTTACTTTTGCTAGTTTCAGTACATGACCGGGCGGCTGATTGAAATACGTGTCAATAAATGATTGTTCTTCAATAAAATCGGCACCAAGAGGCTTGAGTTTTTCCTCAATTGTTTTAAAGTCCGAAAAGCGAATTTTTAGTTCCCGCGCCATTATTTATATTCCTCTTTCACTTCATCTTTAAAATCCTTCATCAATTTCCGGAGTTTGGGATCGATGACGACTGTGCAGTAGTCCGGCCGTCTGCCACTTTCATAGAAATTCTGATGTTCTGCTTCTGCTTGATAAAAATTGGTAAACGGCACAATTTCCGTAACGATAGGATTTTCATATTTTCCTGATTTATCCAACTTTTTTTTTGATGCTTCTGCAAGTCTCTTTTGCTCGTCATTGTGATAAAAAATAATAGAGCGGTATTCGGGACCTATGTCGTATCCTTGCTGATTACGTGTCGTAGGATCATGCGTTGCCCAAAAGATATCCAGAAGCTTTTCGAACGATATTATACGTGGATCATATTGTAGTTGTAGCGACTCTGCATGTCCGGTCCTTTTCATAGCAACATCCCAGTATGTTGGATTTTCAAAATTACCGCCTGCATATCCTGAAACAACCGATTCAACCCCTTTGATTCGTTTGAAGACTGCTTCGGTGCACCAGAAGCATCCATTGGCAAATGTCGCGGTTTCTAATTTTTTTGCAGTAGCCATATTTATATTATACAGAGAAAAAGCTCGGAACGAAATTTTTTCTTGGACCAACCTTTTGAGTTTTAATAGTAGTAGCGCCTCCGCTTTCCGAGGGTCACAGAATTTTTATTGTAATAATAAAAGGCATTCGTCCTAGCGAAAAAAATTTGTTCCTCACTTATTTATGTTATTAGAAATAAAACGTTAGATTACATTGATTGGAGATCGGTGATGGGTTTGATGTCTGAAAAGTAAATTTCTTTTCCATCGCTGTTAACAGCTGAAATTTGGTATTCATAGTTGACCCCTTTTTTCAGATCGGAAATAGTGTAGTTGTGTACACTCAACGGGATGTTTCGGACAGCATTGGTAAAGGTTTGTTCACCGGTTTGCCGATAATAAATGTTGTATGATGCGGCATTGGGAACTGGCGGTAGCGAAACTGTTGCTTGATTAAACAGTCCATTCATAATTTGAGCGCCTGCGACTGCTTGAGTAACGCTGTGTCTGTTGATTGATACAACTCCGATGACAAATAATACAAGGCACGCACTGATAATTACAATCCTACGGAAGAGGTATGTTTCGTTTCCGGATGATCGGGGAGTTGTACGCTTTACTGTTTTCCTCGCAGTTGCTTTTTTTGGTGCAGTTTTCTTTTTCATCACTATATTTAGTAGATCAAAAAACAGTACCTATTGTCAAGCCCTAGATGATTTTTAGAGCCCATTTGGCATGGTTCCTGTATGGGTATAGTAATCAACTTCACGGACTCCCTTTTTCTCCCTGGCTACTTCCACAATTTTTCTAATTTTTTCTCTTAAAAATCTGCCGTTGGTGATGCCGGGAATATACTCATTTGGCCAGCTCACATCCGAAGTGATAAGTTGGATATTGGAAAGCCCAAACCGTCCTAGAATAAAAGGCTGAATAAATGTTGTATCTTTGATTCTATAAAGCTCAACATCATCAATGCGTTTGACAAATATCCCTGAATATATCCGCAAACGCTGATCGGTGATGACATAGGTCGTATTTTTGGTTTGTAAATAAATATAGTAAGCAATCAGTAAAGGAAATAATAACCAGCAAAAAAGAAAACAAAAGAAGTATGCGGTAAGATGAATCAACTGGGAGGATTTGCCAATCCATATTATCGTTTCATCCGGATCAAGTTCTCGCAGCTCGTCATAGATATCTTGATATTCGTTCTGGGTAATAGGTTTGGGATGAATTTTTTTCTTGACTTTTTCTTTCAGCGATGCGGGTTTGGGGTCAATTATTTGTGGAGTATGGAATTCGGTTTTGAGAGAATCAGAAGTAAAGACATCCAGAGGCTCTTGGTGTCGGGAGTTACGATTAGCTTTGATAGTATTCACCCGCGATTCCTTTCTTTGGAGATAATTATAACATACTCATTTATTATAAATTGTATTTCTTTAGGAAAGTACTTTTGATAACGGCAACCAAGAATAGATAAGTTGTGGTCAGTAGCGCTAAAATGACAAAATAGAGCGGGGGAGGGACAACCATTCCCAAGGAACCAGCAAGTGGAGTAAAGGGCAAAAGAATACCGATCGCAACAACTGCTAGTGATGTAATCGTAAGCCAGATGCTCGGACGGCTTTTATAGAACGGGTTTCTTGCTGTTCTGATCACAAATACGACGAGAATTTCTGTCGCCAGTGATTCCATAAACCAGCCTGTTTGGAAGAGCCCGCCCTTTGCGTGGAACAGAAAAATTAATGCACTAAACGTCAGATAATCATAAATAGAACTAAGCGGACCGAAAAATAACATATAATCTTTGATAAAGGAGATATTCCAATGTCTTGGTTTTATCAGTGATTCGGGATCAACATTATCCGATGGGATTGTCAGCTGCGATACATCATATAAGGTGTTGGTGAGCAAGATCTGAACCGGTGTCATAGGAAGGAAGGTAAAGAAGAACGATGCGCCGGCAGCAGAAAACATATTGCCGAAATTCGAGCTTGTACTCATTAGGATATATTTGATAGTGTTGCTGAACGTTTTGCGTCCTTCCACAATACCGTCTGCTATCACATCAAGTCCTTTTCGAAGCAGTACGACGGAGGCGGCATTTTTGGCGACATCCACTGCTGAGTTGACTGATATCCCGACTTCGGCATTGTGCAGCGAAGGGAGATCATTGATGCCGTCTCCGAGATAGCCGACAGTATGGCCGTTTGCCTGCAGGGCCTGAATGACTTGCAGTTTTTGCAACGGTGAAACTCGTGCAAAAATATCCAGATCGTTCACTTTTTCTTTGAGCTGAAGCGGTGTTAATTTTTCCATCTCATCTCCTGTGATAAGACGTGTTGTATCCATGCCGACTTCTGCACAGATTTTTTGTGTGACAATCTCATTATCACCCGTGATAACTTTGGTCAGGACATTAAGTGCATGTAATTTATCCAGTGCTTCTTTAGCCGTCTTTTTTGGTATATCAAGGAAGGTAATATACCCATGAAACTCAAGATGATTGACATCATCCCAGGAGTATTCCTTCTTCTCAGGTATCGATTTTTTCCCAAGACAAATAACCCGGTAGCCGTTTTTCCGTGCTGCAAGGAGTTCTTTTTGTAATTGAGCTTGATTAGTAAGGTTACAGAGCGGTAGTATTGCTTCAGGTGCACCTTTAGCAAGAAGTGCTGTTTGGTTATCGTCTTTTACGACGGTATACATGGCTTTTTTGTTGTAATCAAATGGCTCTTCATGGAGTTTCTTGGTTTTTTGTATAGAGATCTTTTGTTTGAGTGCGTAGTTCCAAAGCGCGACATCGATACCATTGCCATGGGGCTTGGCATTGATAATTGCCGTATTACAAACGAGCGCATCGATAAGGACATGCTGATCTTTTTTTCCATGTTTATCCAAGTAATCAACCACGGTTATTTCTCCTTCGGTAAGTGTCCCGGTTTTGTCGGTGCAGAGTACATCCATATTGCCGAGATTCTCAAGCGATAAAAGCCTTTTGACAACTACGTGTTTTTTTGCGAGTTTGCCAGCACCATGAGACAGACTGACGGTTACGATTACAGGAAGCAGCTCTGGAGTTAGTCCAACAGCGATTGCCAGACTAAAGAGAACAGATTGAAGAATTGGGTGACCAACTGCGGCGTTGATCAAAAAAATGGCAATGGTGAGAAGCACAATAATTCTGAGAATAAAATTCCCAAAGCGCGACAATCCTTTTTGGAATTCGGTTGCGGGTTTGATAAACGTCGCACTTTTTGCGATCTTGCCAAATTCCGTTTGTTTGCCTATCTGTAGAATGACCCCTTTGCCCGATCCATTTTCAACACTGGTCCCCATGTAACCGATATTGTCAGTCCCCGGTGCCGTTTGTTTGAGAATTGTTTTTGCCTCACCGGTCAGCGCAGATTCATTAATTTCAATGTTATTTGTTTCAAGGAATCTGATATCCGCCGGGATAATACTTCCCTGTGCCAGAAGAATGATATCTCCCATTGTCAGATGTGATGCAGGCACTTCTATTTTTTCTCCGTTGCGGATGACAAGAGTTGTTGGCGTAATGCGTTTCATTAAGCCTTCAACAGTTTTTTCAGCACTATACTCATTCCAAAAACCAAGAAAGATGCTGACCACAATAATTCCTAGAATATAATACGAACTGACCTGTTCTCCCAAAAAAAGTGAAACCATTGCCGCTGCGGTGAGGATAATGATTAACGGATTCCCTGTCAGCTGGCGGAAAAAAAGGCTGAACATATTGGTACGCGTCATATGGATTGTATTTAATCCATATTGTCTGATCCGCTGTTGTGCTTCTTTGTCAGTAAGTCCGGTATCGGATGAAGTAATTTGTTTGAGAACTTCTTCAGCTGTCTGCAATTTAGCAGTATGCACATTGTAATTCATAATAGGGGAGGTAAGAATTTGTTCTAAGAATCCTACGCGAATGCTAATTTATGTTTCTCAAATTCTTTTTTGACAAAATACCGGTATCGTCTTGCAATTTCCTTACGGCGCACAGGATTGGTTGTTAGCGTAACACGGAACGTCATGATCTCAGGATTACTAAAGCCATCGATCCCATTCACTATGGATCCAGGCAGCAATGAATCGGTAAATTCAGGATCTTTCTGTAATTGGGCCATGGCTGTTTCTGCCGCTTTTATCACTTTATCGATATCCTGATTTGCTTTTATCGTCAAATCAATGAAATTGTTAAACCGATGTCTCGAGTAGTTAATGATTTTTTTTATTTGTCCATTAGGGATAACATGGGATGAGCCATTTTCGGCACGGATTGTCAATGTACGCGCGCCAATATGTTCAACAACTCCTTCTGACATGTCGCTTTGAATAAACGTTGTGCCGATCTGAATATAGTCACCTATAGCAATAGAATCCAGCGATAGTAAAAAAAGCCCATTTACAAAATCTTCAATGATTTCGCGTGCCCCGATACCGATAATGATACCGATGACACTGGCAGATGCCAAGAGGGGAGTAAGATTGATGCCAAAGAGTGTAAGAATAATATAAAGCGCAAAGATATAGACAATAATCGTTATGATATTGCGGATTATCGCAGCGACCGTCTGGGTACGTTTGCTGTCAAAGTGCTTGGGTACTCTCACCAGAGCTCTGAGGACAAAATCCAAAAGAACTGCGATCAAAAGCGTAACGCCGGCGTACAGGTATGTCTTGATCATTGCGGCAGAAAAGATATCAATATTCATGGCTTCTTAAAGCATAAAATGCTGAAGGAACAAAGTCAAGGAAAGAGTAGTACAAGGTTCAATTATGAAATGCGTGCTGTCAAGGAATTGGTTCTGGGGAAGTTTTTCTTTGACCGAAGTAGTTTTTGCGTAGTCATCAATCTAAAATCACTGACTTCATTGACAAATTCATTAAGCAGCATTTGTTCCTGATCTTTTTTTATCACAATTCTGAAGCCTTCCTGTTTTAGTCCATGTACTTTATAGGCATGTTGTAGCCATCCCTGCTCTTCCAAATACTTTGAGAGTTTAATAACATCATTTCCATAAACAAAAATTTGCGGTGCATACGGCGAACCGGGATAGGTTGAAAACCCGAGACCATTTAATATTTCCATGAGTTCTTTTTTAACTTTAAGATATCTCTTGGCAAAACTTTTATAGCCTTGATATTTATAAAGCATGATATTCGTGTATAAACTAAAGACCCCCAAGGATGATCCGGTAACTGTTAAGCTTGCCATTTTTTTATTACCCGAACTAAGATATTCAATACTTCCGGTGTATTTCTGTGTTATTTCTTTATCACGCAGCAATAAGACACCGCCGCCGCATAACGAGAGACCAAACTTATGACAGGAGATATTCATTGAGAATAGTCTGTCTAGCTGAGAAAATTTATATTTTAGATCGGTATCAAGATAGGGGATAATAAAACCGCCGATAGCACCATCAATATGAAGATAGGTGTTATATTCACGAGCAATTGCGTTTAACTCCGTAAGATCATCAATAACGCCTAATTCTGTAGAGATCATTATGCCAGCAATAAGAATGGTGTTATTATCAACTTTTCGTTTGGCATCTTCAATATCGGCTGAATAATTTTCATTTTTGTCTATCTCGCGGACTTCAATGCCCAGCATCTTGGCGCATCGTTTCAGACTATAATGTGCATGTTTTGGGATAAGCATATTGGGTTTTGTGATGTTTTTTTCGTCACGCGCTTGCTCTCTGGCATAATGAAATGCGAGAAGGATACTTTCTGTCGAACCTGAAGTCAAGATGGTGGTCCCGCCTTGATTATCAAATATTTTTTTGAAATATCTATCGATTACTTCTTCAAAATACGTGAGTGATTTATATCCTTTTCTATCCACGACATTTTTATTTAAATAGTGAAAAAGATACTTATAGACAAATGGGTTTTTGTGGATGGCAGTAAATGTTCCGACATTTTTTTTCTCGCTCGGATCTTCTAGTATTAATTTATCAAGCTTAAATTGCAGATTTTGCAGATCTTTCATCGTTTTGAGAGCAACCATGTATAAGCGTATCATAAGTAGTTAAAGAATGTCAACGTGAAAACACTTTTTTCATTACGTAATCCTTACGTATTTTTTGCGTATTTCTTAGCACTGCAGTTTATACTACTTATGATGTCTATGAAGCATCGTAAAGGGGGAGCGGTTATCACATAGTCACTCCGGAGCGACCCTTGCAAGAGAACAACGCCTGGCAATGACTGATAACCAATCCTAAAGGAAGTTTTATTATGAAAAAGAGATACTACTATAGAGAGGAGGGGAGTATGGAGAAGTTGTTTAATTTTATAGAAAGAAGTTTCAGAAATGTATTACTGTCTTTCTTTACCGTTTTTTCTGCCCCAATTCGGTAAAGAGAAATCCTACTATGAGCTGCCTTTTTAGCACTTGACAAGTAACACTGCTAATTCTACAATAGGGAAGTATGGACGGTAACCAAGTACCAGATTTTCTCAAACCTGTTTCACCCGTTGAAGCGTTGAAGAAATTTACTGTTAATCTAACGGATTCTGCAAGACAACACAAGATAGATCCTATCGTTGGTCGTGAGGTTGAAATCCGCCGCGTCATGGAGATTTTGTCACGGCGTACAAAGAACAATCCGGTTCTTATCGGCGATCCTGGTGTCGGAAAGACTGCAATTGTTGAAGGACTCGCGCAAAAAATTGTTGAAAACGCCGTTCCAACGCCGCTCCGCGATAAAGAAGTTATTGTCTTGGATTTTGCATTATTGCTTGCTGGTGCAAAGTTCCGTGGTGAATTTGAGGAGCGGCTCAAAGGCGTTATCAAAGCCGTTGAAGAAGCAAACGGCAAATATATCATGTTTATTGATGAGCTTCATACATTGGTAGGAGGGGGAGCCGCAGAAGGGTCCAGTGACGCCGCCAATATCCTCAAACCGGCACTCGCTCGCGGAACGCTTCGGATGATCGGTGCCACAACAGTCAATGAATACCGCAAATATATTGAAAAAGATCCGGCACTCGCCCGCCGTTTTCAGCAAGTTCTTATTGATGAGCCGACAATTGAAGATACCATTTCAATTCTTCGCGGTATCAAAGAAAAATATGAGCTGCATCATGGGATTCGTATCACAGACAATGCTCTCATTGCAGCTGCCAAATTATCCGCGCAGTATATCCCCCAGCGTTTTCTTCCGGACAAAGCGATTGATCTTATTGATGAGGCAGCTGCAGCGATAAAAATAGAAACCGAAAGTATGCCGGCAGAACTTGATGAATTAAAACGCAGGATCATGCAGCTTGAGATCGAATTGGCAGCGCTCAAACGAGAAAAGACTGAGATTGCCAAGTCACGTAAAAAACAGCAGGAAGAGCATCTGGAAAAGTTAAAAAAAGAAGCATCAGTAATTGAAGAACGCTGGAACAAACAAAAGGTTCTTATTCAGAAAATCCAGGAGATCCGGGCCAAGATCGATGGCTATCGAATTGAGCTTGAAAAGGCTGAAAGGAATGTCGATCTGCAAAGAGCTGCAGAGATCAAATACGGCAAGATCCCCGAGTTTGAGAAAAAGTTGCAGGAACAAGACGCCATCTGGAAAAAAATTCCTACGGAAGAACGGGTTCTCCGGGAAGAAGTTGATGAAGATGATATTGCTCGTGTTGTCTCCCGCTGGACCGGCATTCCGGCAACCCGCATTCTGTCAACAGAATCAGAACGACTTCTCCGGCTTGAAGAAGAACTCAAGTCATATGTTGTTGGTCAGGATGAAGCTGTCAGTGTTGTTTCGCGTGCGATCAGGAGGTCTAGATCAGGTTTGGGCAGTAAAGACAAGCCAATCGGATCCTTTCTTTTCTTAGGTCCTACCGGTGTTGGTAAGACTGAAACTGCCAAGGCGCTCGCCCGTATTTTATTCAGTGATGATCACGCGATAACTAGGATCGATATGAGTGAATATATGGAGTCCCATGCGGTTGCACGTCTGATCGGTGCGCCTCCGGGCTATGTCGGGTACGAAGAAGGCGGGCAGCTGACCGAAGCTGTAAAGCGTCGTCCCTACTCTGTTATCCTTTTTGATGAGATCGAGAAAGCTCATCCGCAGGTCTTTAATATCTTTCTGCAGATTTTTGATGAAGGACGGCTTACCGACAGCAAAGGTGTGACAGTGGATTTTCGCAATACGATCATTATTATGACCAGCAATTTGGGTGGCGACGTGATTCGCGATGCGAAAAATAAGCAAACAGCTGAAAAAGAAGTTTGGGAACTGTTGCACGGACATTTCAAACCTGAATTTCTCAACCGGCTTGATTCGGTCGTGATTTACAATCCCCTCTCCCCTAAAGAATTGGTCCGGATTGCGGAGCAGCAGCTTGAGAAGGTTCAGGAACGGATGGCAGAGAATGGTGTTTCATTAACGATTACCGATGATCTCTCAATGTATTTTGCAGAAGTCGGTTATGATCCGGTCTTTGGCGCACGGCCGCTCAGACGCGCGATTGAAGAGAAACTGGTGGATGAGATCGCAACGAGAATCATCGAAGGAACCGTCAAGCCCGGCGACACCATCGAGCCGAAGGTGAAGGATGGGAAGATTGTGTTATAATTTGTGTATGAGTATAGACGACGGTGAAGGCTTACCAATTCCTATTGGAGATCCACATCATACAAAGGAAGAACCTCCTGTAACTGAAGATACAAAAAGGGATTTAGTAAAAGTTTTGGACGATTGGTGTACTATTGCCGGTAATCCACTTCCATCTTTAATTGCAGGTATAGATAATGGAAAAGATGTTCGATATGTACCTTTATCTGCTGTTGAAGACAGAATACCATTAGAAATAGAGGTATTCAATATGCCGGAAGGAACTTCTGATAACCCAAATCTCCGTTGGGCAGTTGTCCTTGATGATAATACAGGGCTTTTAAGACAATTTTTCGTAAATGAAATTCCTGACGGGCTTGATCTGGAATATCACGAGCGTAAACATGAAGAAGCAGATCAGCTGGATGTAGAATTAGCCGTAATGACAGAAGACGGAGCATTTTTTGATGAAAAATATACAGAAGGACAAGCAAAACAACAGCAAGATCGGGAGCAGGATAGAGCTCGTACATCCGATACGAAAGTAAAAAAACTAATCGGTGTTCTTAGATCTGCAGAAAAACGAGAAATGTCAGAGGAATAAAAAAAAGAAAAGCAATAAAAATAATGGCGAATTTACGTTATCGGATTGGGGTGTTCTTTGTGGATTGCTTCTATTTCTTGTAATACCTCATCAGAAAGCTTTATATCAATACTCCCGATATCTGCTTTCAGCTGCTCAACAGATGTTGCTCCAATGATGACGCTTGTCACAAATTCACGGGACGCTGCAAATGAGATCGCCATTTGCGCGGGATCAAGTCCGTGCTTCTTGGCCAGCTCAACATATTTCTTTATGACAGGCTGTGCATGTGCTGGATTGTAACGTGCACCGTTTCTTTGATAATAATTTTTATAGGTATAACGGGATCCCGGAGGGAATTCCCCACTGAGATATTTGCCGCTGAGTACGCCCATAGATAATGGTGAATAGACGAGCAAACTAATTTTTTCTTTTATGCTTATTTCTGCAAGCGCGGTCTCAAATTCCCGCATAATCAAACTATACGGATTTTGGATGCTTTGTATTTTTGGCAGTTTTTTTTCTCGGGATAATTGTAGATACTCCATAATCCCCCACGCTGTTTCATTGGATACTCCGACATGTCGGATCTTCCCCTCTTGGATAAGCTCTTGCATCACAGATAATGTTTCTTCAATCGGAACCGATTTATTTTTGGGATCATGGACATATCCCCTTCTGCCAAAGTAATTGGTATTGCGATCCGGCCAATGGAGCTGGTAAAGATCGATATAGTCTGTTTGCAGGCGGCGGAGAGATCCCTCGATACCCTTTCGTATATTTTTCTTATCAAAACAAGGTGTTTCCCCGTTTCTTATATAAGAAAGACCAGGATCACGCCCGACGACTTTGGAAGCAATAATCAGATCATCGCGCTTTTTCCGTTTTCGCAACCAGGTGCCGATGTATGTTTCCGTTCTTCCCTGTGAGTCTGCATTTGGCGGTATGGGATAAATTTCCGCGGTATCGATGAAGTTGACGTTTTGACTGATAGAGTAATCCAGCTGTTGATGCGCATCTTTTTCGGTGTTCTGTTCTCCCCAATTCATGGATCCGAGACAAATGACTGAGACTTCAAGATCAGTTGTTCCGAGTTTGCGGTATATCATGTGCAACTCATTCTAGCAAATATGGTAGAATTAAAAAATATTATAACCGAATGAAAGAAGAAATTTGTAAGAACTGCGGACACACATTGGAAAAACGAGCGACCAAACGCACTGTCGCACAGCTTCAAAAGCCTTATTATTATACGGCATATTACTATTGCCCCAGCTGCAGCAAACTCTATCATGATGAGAAGTTTAAGGTAGTAAATGAAGGAGTATCAAGAGTAGCAAAAGTATCAAGAGTATCAGAGGCTTTGCATATGTTTGATTCACGTGAAGGTTCTTCTTATGATGCGGAAATCTGGACAGATGGAGCGTGTGTCTCTAACGGTACACCTCGTGCGAAAGCAGCTTGGGCGTTTGTTTCAGGGAAAACAGAACAGGCGGGCAGAGTTGAAGGCAAACAGACCAATAATGTTGCCGAAGGGTTGGCAATCTATCATGCTCTTTTGTGGGCTGCGGAAAAAGGATATAAAAAAATAGCATTGCATACCGATAGTCAGATCTCACTGCATAATCTAAATAAGCCTGCCAGTAAAGTGAAGGTGAACCGGGAGATTTTTGAAGATATTGAAAAGATAATCGCGGCGAATCAATTGGAAGTTGATTATAAAAAAGTCCTCGGTCATTCAGGTGATCCAAACAATGAGCGGGCGGATGCGTTGGCAAATAGGCTTGCTTCTACTGATTAATTACTGCCCGAGATTAATATTCACTGGAAGATTTTGCTGCAGACGGCTATAAAAGATGGCATATTGTTGATCGGGATAGATACGATATGCTTGTGCTGCCGCATCAATCGCTTTCTGATGATCGTTTGCTTTGTAATATGCGTAGGCCAAAAGAATAGAGAGCGTATGGCTTGTCGGAAGCTTCTTCAGCGCTTGATCGGCCAATATTGTTACAGCAGCGTGAGGATGGCCTGTCCGCAATTGTATTGCCGCTAGATTGATATAATATTGTTGCAGGTCTCCAGCGTATTGTTCTGTCTCATCCGGTCCGATGAGAGTTATAGCCTTTTGATATTCATTCGTTGCAGGACCAAATTGTTTCTGTGCATAGTAAATGTTGGCAAGATGCCCAATGGTTACAATTTGCGGTGAAAGAGCTATTGATTGTTTATCATAGCGAAGTGCATCAGTGGTATCCCCCTCTCGAAAAAGTGCCATTGCCAGATCGTCCATGATTATATAATTATCTTTCTGGTCAGCAAGATCATGCATATTTATCATGACGTCATCATGCCAATCAAATGTCCGCACAAAAGTCCGAAGCGATAATACGATTATTATTATAATTGCCCCAATGGAGAGATAGCGTTTGTTTATTTTTACTGTTACTGCAAGGACTCCCAACATCCCGAGCACACCGATCAGTGGTACATAAAACCACCTGTCAGCAACAGTCATCTCCAAAGGAATAATTTGCAGGATCGGCAGCAAATTAATAAGATACCATACGAAAAAGAAAACAAATGCTGTGTAATAAGCTGAATGCTGCTTTTTCATTTTGAATAGCACAATGAGGACACCTGCGCCAAGTAAGAGACAAATGAAAAACGGGACAAGAAAATTTATTGATGCGACAGATGTAACAACCCATATCTGGTAGATAGAAAGCTTGAGTGGGAAGATAACTGTTTGTAGATAATATATGATAATTGCGGGAATGTTCAGGATACGTAGTGGAAGTGAGACATTCGCGATTGGCACCCAGCTGTAGATGTTATTAAACGAGAGACTGTTAATCACTCTCAACAAAGAATATATCAGGATGACTCCTCCTCCGATAACAATAAACGTTTTCAGTTTGTTTACTTTATAAAGATATCGGTAGGTGAGGATAAGAAGAAAAACCAATGCTCCCGTCTCTTTTGTCATTATGCCTAGCATGAGTAATAATGCGATCCCAAATAATCGTTTGCTTGAAAGATGCTTGGCAGTCGAGAGCAAGAACGCAGTGAGCGCAAAAAAGAGGGAAAGTTCACTTGCAATGGATGAGATAAAAGCGACCGATTCGACGTTGATCGGATGGGCAAGAAACAGTAATGATAAGATAAAAGACGTTCTTTTTCCAAAGAATAACCTGAACAGCACAAAGACAAGATATGCATCAATACAATGCAGCAGCAGTTGGAGAAAATGATAGAAAAATGCGTTTTGTCCAAAGATTGCATAGAGAAGTGCAAAATATGTTGCCGGTATCGGTCGGTAAAAAGGGATGGTGTTAAAAATATTAGGACCAAATGCGGTGACCAGATTGAACGTGTGCACTTGGGGATTGAGCAGAATGAATGCAATATCATCCCAGACAAATCCATTGAAAAAAATTGGGAAGTAGACGATGATGCCAATCAGGAGGATGAGAAAGAAGTAGTTTCGGTTTTTTGCACTGAACATGATTATGAATGATTGTCTTCAAGGATTTTTTTTGCGGTTTTTTTCAGTGACTCCTCTGTTTCTTTTTGGTACTCTTGATACAAATACCAGATGCAAAAGATAGTAATAAAAAGAAGTGTGTAGGAGAAAAGAAAAACAATTGTTGCTGACAAACTTTTGATAATCCCCTCCCCTGTCGTTGTCAGCGAATAGAGAAAAAATCCGATGAGCGCAAAGGGGAGTAAGAGCAGATATCCATGGACCCAATCATTCTTGCTGTGATGCCGATAACGTCTGGGGACGTGTCTGAAGATATGGGTAAATTCTTTGGGTACATAGAGTGTATAGATAATAAATCCGGTAAAGAAGATGAGACCAAGCAGGGTATTGATAACTGCAGTAACTAATCCTTCGACAAAAAAACTCCAAAGGAAAATAAAACTCATCAGTATGGCACCGCTGGCCAGGATGATAGTCCGGAGTTCTTTTTTTGCCAATTTGCGTGTTTTGGGTACAAAGGATTTGTGCAGCCAATGCTTTGCTTCTTGTTCTTCCTGCATGTAGCGAACTGCGCGTTTGAGACTTTCGTCATTCTCTTTTTGTATCTCTTTATACAGGTACCAGCTGACAATGAGCATCAAAAGCAGCATGGGGAAGAGGAACACAAATGACGTGCTATTTTGCATTGTTAACAGGAGAAGCGCAATGATGATAAAGGCGATTGCAGTGAGACGGGCTTTATGCAATTGATCCAGCATATTTTTATTATACCTCTCTCATCGTATTATGTCTTGCAATCAGTTTGGGAAATAACTTGTTTTATAATGTGCGGGTCCTGTCCCGGGCTCCTCCCGTCAGTGCACCCGCATTAATCTATAGCGAAAAAAGTTATTCCTCGTTCACTTTTTTCTGTTTTATTTTTTATGAACAGCTTGCATTTCTTTTGATAAAGCGTTATATTATTTTTATGTTTGTTGTTTCCTCGTTATTCCTAAAATTGCTTCCTACCCAGACCGCCTATGCTCATTGTGATCTTCCTTGCGGTGTCTATGATCCGGCACAAGCGAGAATTGAGGCGGAAAGCGTAATGAAGATCATGGAGAAGTATTCGGGTTTTCATGAAGATGAACAGAAATGGCGTGCTATCTTTATTAAGGAAGAGCGTGCAGAACTAGTAAAGCATCATCTGTGGGTATTGTGGACTGATTATTTCAAGCCCGAGCATCTGGAAAAGTTTCCTAATCTGCATGACCTTTTTTGGCGAGCAACCAAAGCTGCAGGCCAAGCAAAAAAGTCGGTTGACCCTGCAGATGGACAAAAGCTCTTGGATCTCATCGCCGAGATTACAGAGATTTTTAATAAGACAAAACAAGTTAAATAATTACGTCATTGCATGGTCTCGCAATGGCGAAGCAGTCCCCAACGTTATGAGATTGCCGCGCTCCTTTCAGTCGCTCGCAATGACGAATGTTATACAAAAGAAAATTTTAAAAGTACTACTTTATTTCTCTCCTCTTTATAAATATAAAATTTCCGGTGACAGTATGTCTCCTACCCTTCATAATGGACAAATTGTTTTGGTTAACAGGTTCATCTATCTGTTTGCAGCTCCAAAAAAAAATGACATTATTGCAGTTCGGGATCCTCGAGATGGCAAAGTCTTGATCAAGCGGATTAAAAAGATTGAAGACAAGCGATATTTTGTGTTGGGAGATAACAAAAAAGCCAGTACGGACAGCAGAGTTTTTGGTATGATAGAAAGACAAGATATTGTGGGAAAAGTATGGTTGTCTTAATTCTCTGTTTGCTTGTTATTGTTATTCTACTGTTTCTTCTTTCCATGCTCTGGCCGCCGGATAGTCCGTGGTCGCCTTGGTGGCGGACTACGCCAAAGCTCGCACGGGTTGAATGTGATCTTGCCAAAGTAAAGAAAGGAGATGTCATTTATGATCTCGGGTCGGGTGAAGGAATTGCGCTTATTACCGCAGCAAAGGAATACGGAGCGCGGGGAGTAGGGATTGAGATTGACCCGCTCAGAGTGTTTATTGCAAAAATCAGGATTAAACTTGCGGGAGTTGCGGACAAAATTGAAATCAGACGGGATAATTTTTGGAATCAGGATATTTCGGAGGCGACTGTTATTTTTATGTATCTAATCCCCAGAACGCTAATCAAGCTTCGTCCAAAGTTTCTTAAGGAATTAAAACCAGGTACCCGAGTCGTGACCTTTGTCTACAAGATGGATCTGCCCATGATCGCAAAGGATGATGCAGCAGAGCTGTATGTGTACGAAATACCGAAGAAGAATAAGATTGGAGATTAAGGATTTAAGATTAAAGAGGTTATTTTTTCATCCTCAAATACAGCCACCTCAGTTTGTCTGCAACTTTGAACCCTTGATACAGGACAGGATTGATAACCAGGTCATAGCTGCCGATAAATTCAGTATGCTCCGGTCCGAATTTTCGTTTGAAATCATGGAATCCATACCACGGGTCTTTAGTATCAGGTTCTCCACCAAGTGCGCCCCACATATCAAATTTTTTTAGACCCAATTTTTTCCCAAACCGGATTCCTTCCCACATCGCGAGATTGGAGTGCATCACATTGCGGTGCTGATTGCGTGAAGCACCATAGGGATAATAGAGTGTGTCATGGAAGACAAAAAAGAGAAGAGCTGTCAGTACTTTGCCCTCATACGTTGCAGTGAAAAGGTGAGAACTAAGCTTGTTCGTATCAGTATCATGTGC
>Ga0307374_10000324_pt1 | contig 91268 bp, 83 predicted proteins | sample OX3MG_FD_202532 | JGI IMG/M metagenome (GOLD analysis project Ga0307374, IMG submission 202532) | Soil microbial communities from Risofladan, Vaasa, Finland - OX-3 | ecosystem: Environmental > Terrestrial > Soil > Coastal area > Acid sulfate soil | place: Finland: Risofladan, Vaasa | collected... | reverse complement strand
GGGCCGCCCGGCGTCGGATCGCCGGGAGCCGGGCCGGTGGGTGTCGGGCCGGTGGGGGATCAGGCGGCGGTGAAAAGCCAAGCGCTCAACGTAGCGTCCATCTCGCTTCCGATCCCCGATCCGGTCGTCCGCAGACCTGTGGGCTCAGGATCCGGCCATCCCGACGATGGGACGGTTGAGGGGCTCGCCACCCATCGACCCGGCGAAGGAGGCGTTGTAGGCGAAGATCCCGCCGTCGGAGGCCACGAAACGGTAACCCGAACCGTCGGCCGTGGCCGCCATGCCCACGATGTAGGCGTTCAGGTGCCGGCCGCCCATCGACCCGTAAAACGGGGCGTCGAACGCGAAGACCCCGCCGTCGAGGGCGACCTCCCAGTAGCCGCCCGTGGCCGTGTCGGCGGCGATGCCGGCCACCGGGAAGTTGAGGTGCCGGCCCCCCATCGACCCGTGGAACGCGGCATCCCCGAAGGCGAACAGCCCGCCGTCGGAGGCGACCAGCCAGTAGCCCTTGCCGTCGGCGGTGGCTGCCATGCCCACGATGGGCGCGTTGAGCGGCCTGCCGCCCATCGACCCGTAATAGCCGGCATCCCCGAAGGCGAACATCCCGCCGTCGCGGGCCACCAGCCAGTAGCCCTTGCCGTCCGGGGTGGCCGCCATCCCGACGATGGGCTGGTTGAGCGGCCTGCCGCCCATCGACCCGTAGTACCCGGCGTCGTCGAACGCGAACAGGCCCCCGTCGGAGGCGACCATCCAGTAGCCGCCCCCGTCCCCGGTCTCGGCGATCGACACCACCGGGGCGTTCAGCTGGAGGTTCCCGAGCGAGCCGCAGAACGGAAGGTTGCCGTAGTCGAACACCCCGCCGTCACTGGCCGCCATGACGTAGCCGTGGGGCCCACCCGCCGGCGCGTTGCAGGGAACCACCACCACGGGCGGGGGCGTCCCGGCGTTGCCCGTGAGCTGCGGGTCGTGGTGGAACATCGGCCACGCCCCGCTCTCGGTGGCCAGCGCGCCGTTGCTCCCGGGCACGGAGAAGTGGGTCACTTCGCCCTGGAGCTGCCCACCGACGTTCTGGAAGTACCCGGCGACCGTGATCCCGATGGTGCCGCTCGCGTCGTGGGTGACGAGCGGCGCGTTCTGGAATCCCTGGTTCTGCAGGACCGTCGTCACCAGCTGGCCCGACCTGCCGTCAAAGATCTGCACGCCGTTGGTCGTGGGGACGATGAGGTCCTGGTAGCCCTGCCCGGTCAGGTCGGCGGTCACCACCGATCCGAGGACCGCACCAGACGTATTGGCGCTCCAGGCGACCGAGCCGTTGGTGCCGTTCAGGACGTACACCGTCCCGGCGGCCGTCCCTTCCACCACCTGCAACTGGCCGTTTCCGAGCACGTCGGCCAGGGCCGGGCTCGAGGTGGCGGTGCTGCCGTCGAGCGTGGTCGCCCACCGGTCGTTGCAGTGGGCGTCGGTGGCGATGACCTGGTCGGTGTTGGGGGATCCGTAGGTGTTGCCGGTGCCGAACACGATGCCGACCGTCGACCCGCCGAGGAACTCACCCACGGCGGGGGACGACTGGATCGTCTGGCTGAAGAGGTTGTCGCAGACGAGCCCGCCGCCCGGCGAGCCGCTCCCCGCGTTGCCCGAGGCGCCGAGCACCCGGATGTGGCCCCCGTTCGGGTAGTTCACGCCGTAGGCGGTCCCGGCGGTGGAGTCGCCCCCCTGAACGATCTCGTTCTGGCCGTTGCCGTACAGGTCGGCGATGGCCGGGGTGGTGAAGTTGCTGTCGCCCTGAAACCAGGGGAACCCGCCGAGGACGGCTCCGTTGGCTCCGTTGAGGGCGTACTCGTCCTGCCCCAGGTTGCCGGCGACCACGGCGCTCACACCCTGCAGAGTGCCGAGGGCGAGGGACGCCTGCACGCCGCTCCTGGGGTACGGGTCGGTGCCCGGGTTGGAGCCCGGCACGAACCACTGGTCGCCGCCACCGGCGCTGATGGCCTGGTAGCCGCCGACGGTGGGGTTGGCCGCGTTGCCCGAGCCGATGTACACGGAGTTGGTCCCCGGGTCGACCGACGGGGTCGAGTCGACCGGGGCGCCTTCGTGGTACGGCCAGCCGGGCACGGTCGAGCCGTCGGCGAGGTGCAGGGCGTACACGTTGCCGGCCCGGTCGCCGACGACCACCGCGGGGCCTCCCGCGAGGTTGGCGACGTTGGGCGAGGATTCGGCGACCGGGCCGCCGCCATCGGGCAGCGCCACCGACCAGCTCTGGTTCAGCGCGACGTGCGACCCCAGGATGGCCGCGCCGGAACCGGTGGTCGCGGCCCCTGCTCGGGGGGCCGGCGCGCCGGCGACGAGCGGGCTCGCGAGGACGGCGGCGCAGATGCCGGCCCGTCCGAGGGCCCGGGCGGTGGGACGTCTCGGCGCGTTGCCGGTACGGCTCGTGCCGCTGTGTCGATCCCCCACGTCGTCATGGTGCGACGGGTCCGCCGCGCCGTCCGCCGCGCCACCGCCGCGCCTCGACCCGCCGCGCCATCCCCAACCGCCGCCCAGCCCGCCCATCAGTCGCTCCTCCGGGATTGTCCGCCGCTTCCCTGAGGGGAATTGTCGCACGCCCATGCCCGGATCTTGAACGGACGGCGGCCAATGGCGCCTCACGCTGGTGCTTCGTGCCCTAGCATCGCCCATCGTGAGCGATCCTGGCCCGCTGTTCCCGGGAAGCGACCCCCGCTCGGACGAGCCGGGAGCGGCGAACGCCGACGAGGGTGGCGAAGGGCCGGGGGACCCGGGTGACGGGGACCACTTCGGGCAGGAGCTGGCCGCGGCGTTCCGGCGCCACCGGCCCCAGGGAAGCCTCAAGTGGAACTTCGACGTGGCCTTCGCGCTCTTGGAGGAGGAGTTCGGCGCCGGGGAGCCCGATCCGCTCGCGCCTCCGGGCATCACAGAGGCCGCCGCCGCCGGCACCCCCCCGCCGGGCACCCCCGAGCTCGCAGGCGGTTCGCCCGGGAGCGAGGTGCCGAGCGGGAGCGGGCTCCGGCTCACCGCCGACCGGCTGGTGCTGTCGCGCCTGAGGCGGTGGGTCGACCGCCGCGCCGCCGCGGTGGCGGCCGACGTGACCGCCCGCACCCTTCGGGAAGGGCTGGGCCGGACCGGCGTGGCCCAGAGCGTGGAGGCGTTGCGGTTCCTGGCGCTCCGGGTGGAGGCGCTCGAATCCTCGGCCGGGCTCCGGCGGGCGCCCGTCGCCGCGCCCGAGTCGATGCTCCCTCCGCTCTCGATGCAGGAGTGGCTGCAGCCGGTCACCGACCTGGCCCGGGCTGCCGCGCCGGGAGGCGACGTGCTGCACGGCGAGTGCGGCGACGGGCGGCTGGTGGAGAGCCTGTGTTCGGCCGGGCTGGCCGCGCTCGGCGTGGAGCCGCGAGGTTCGTTGGCCTGGGATGCGTCCCGGCGCCGGGTACCGGTGCGGTTGGCGGGGGTGGGTGCGCACCTGGCGGCCACCGACCCCGGGGCCCTGGGCGGGATCGTGCTCAGCGGCATCGTCGACCGCTCCCCGGTGGAGGACCTGGTGGCCCTGCTCGGGACCGCCGTCGACCGGCTGGCCCCGGGCGGCATCCTCGTCGTCATCGGGTCGGGCCCGGACGAGGCGGTCTCGGGTTGGCCGGCGGTTGCCAGGGACCTGCTCCCCGGCCGCCCCCTCCACCCCGAGACCTGGGGGTTCCTGATGGTCCGGGCGGGACTGTCCGGTGTCGGCGCGGTGGCCCCGGACTCGGCCACCACCGGCTACGCGGTGGCCGGGCGGCGGGACCGGTGAGCGGCGTCCACCAGTTCGTGCCCATGCTTCATGTGGGCGACGCGGTCGGCCGGCACACCCTGCGCCTGCGAGACCTCCTGCGCGAGCGGGGGGTGGACTCGGAGATCTACGTCGAGCGCGGCGACCCCGAGACGGTCCACGCCACCCGCCTCGCCCGCTCGTACCCTGATGGCGCCCGGCCCGGTGACGTGCTCGTGTACCAGTTCGCCACGGAGTCGGTGCTCGTGCCGTGGCTCGCCGCCCGGACCGAGATCCTGGTCGTCAACTATCACAACGTCACACCGCCCGAGTCGTTCGCGCCCTGGGACAACGCGCTGGCCCGGGCCCAGCTCCGGGCCCGCGGCCAGCTCGCGGTGCTGGCAGGGCGGAGCACCCTGGCGGTGGCGGTGTCCGAGTTCAACAGGGCCGACCTGACCGCCGCCGGCTACCAGGCGACCGCGGTGGTCCCCCCGATGGTCGAGCTCGCCGAACGGGCCGCGCTCGCCCCGGGGGATGGGAACGCCGGACCGGCGGGGCCGGCGACCACCGACACCGGCTCGGGCGACGTCGCCGAGGACGGGAGCCCGGCGCCGGTCGGGGAGTGGAGCGGGTCGCGTTGGCTGATGGTCGGGCGGCTGGCGCCGAACAAGGCGGTGGAGGAGGTGGTCGACGCCCTGTTCCTGTACCGGCGCCACCACGATTCCGGCGCCGGGCTGCTGGTGATCGGCAGACCGGCGGTGGGCTCCTACGTGCAGGCGCTGCACGAGCACGTGGCCGAGCTGGGCCTGGTCGGTGCCGTGCGGTTCGCCGGCCGGGTCGACGACCGCGAGCTGGCGACGGCCTACCGCCGGGCCGGCGTGCTGGTGGTGGCCAGCGAGCACGAGGGGTTCTGCCTCCCGGTGGTCGAGGCGATGGTCCACGACCTCCCGGTGGTCGCCTACCGCGAGGGCGCGGTGCCCGAGGTCCTCGGGGACGCCGGCCTCCTGGTGGACCGGAACGACCCCTGGTCCCTCGCCACCGCCGTGCACCGGCTGGCCTCCGACGAGCGCCTGCGGGCCGGCCTGGTGTCCGCCGGGCGACAGCGGTTCGGGTCCCTCGGGCTCGCCGGGGCCGGGACCAGGCTGGTCGAGCTGCTCCTCGCGGTGAGGGACCGGCGACCGCTGCCTCCGGGGGTCCCGACCGGCGGACCTCAGGCGGCCTCGACCGCCTGACGGACCAGATCGACGAACTTCGCCCGGGAGCGGTCGAGCGAGAACTGGGCCACCCGACCCGCTGCGTTGCCGGCCAGCCGGGCGCGGAGCTCGCCGTCGTCCATCACCCGGGCGACGGCGGCGGCGAAACGGAGCGGGTCCTTGTCGGGCAGCACCAGGCCCGCGTCGCCCACGGTCTCGGGGACGGCGGTGACCCCGTAGGCGACCACCGGGGTCCCGTGCCCCATGGCCTCCACCAGGGGGACGCAGAAGCCCTCGTGCTCCGACGCGCAGACGAAGACGTCGGCGGCCTCGTAGTAGGCCTCGAGCTGCCCCTGGTCCACCGAGCCGGTCACCGACACGGCGCCCGCGAGGCCCAGCTCCTTCACGAAGGCGTCCAGTGCCCGGGCGTAGGTCTCTCCCAGGGGGGAGCCGACGAGGTGCAGGCGGGCCCGGGGGTCGTACAGGCGCCGGTAGACGGCCAGCATCTTCACCAGGTCGTGGGGCGCCTTGTGCGGGGAGACCTTGCCCACGAACAGGAGGTCGGCACCCCCTGCCACCTTGGCGTCGGCCAGCCGGCGGGCCAGGACCGGGTCGGGTGGCGAGCCGGTCCCGGTCATGTCGATCAGGAGCGGGACGACGGCGGTGTGCTCGTAGCCGGCCGCCACCAGCTCGGTCTCGTTGAAGGCCGAGTCGGCGACGGCCAGCCGGCTGTCGGGGGCCAAGCGCTCGAGCTGGGCCCGCCCGAGGCGGACCTCGTAGCCGACGTTGGGCTCCCACCGCTCGAGCAGCTCCGCCGGGGTGATGTTGTGGTAGTTGACCAGCTTGGGCTCGGGCCGGGCGGCGACGATGTCGTACACGGGGCTGCCGATGGAGGACTGGTAGAGGAGCCAGCGGCCCTTCGTGGCCCGGCCCAGCTCCACCACCGGGTGCGCCAGCTCCGTCACGTCCGGTGTGCAGGTCCCGTAGTAGACGTCCGAGTCGTAGCCCGCCTCGCGCAGGGCGTCGGTCAGGGCGAGGGTGTGCACCCCGATGGCGTCGCGGCTGGCCAGGGACGGAACGACCTGGTCCACTCGCACGGGCGTGAGTGTACCGGCCGCCGTCGGGAGGGCATCGGGGAGGGGGCGGTAGTAGGGTCGCCGGATCCGCATCACCAGCCCTTTCCGTTCCCGCGCGTTGCGGCGGGCCCTGGCGGCCGCCGTGGCGGTGCCCACGATCGCCGCGGCGGCGCTCGTCGTCCCCGCCGCCACCGCCGGTGCCTACCCGTACTCCTCGGTGAGCCTGGTCGGCCACGGGTGGGGGCACGGCATCGGCATGGGCCAGTGGGGGGCGCTCGGGTACGCCATCGGCCAGGACAACGGCCTCGGGCCGCAGACCTACTCGTGGATCCTCGGGCACTACTACTCGCCGGCGACCCTGCCGACCCCTCCCGCCGTCAGCGACGCGCAGCTGGTGAGGGTGGCCATGATCGAGAACAACGACCAGTTCCTCATTGCCAGTGCCAGCGCCAACGTGACGGTTCCGGGCTCGGCAAGCCCGGCCGGGGCGGTGATGTTCCAGCCCGCGGGGACCGGGACGTGGACGGTCTACACCGGCCCGGGATGCGCGGGACCGTGGACCCAGGAACCGGCCTCCACGTCCACACCGACGACCCAGGCGGTCGGCGGCGGTCAGATCCAACTCTGCCTGACCGGGGGCGCGCCGAACCTGTCGGTGTGGGGCCAGCTGCAGGCCGTCGTCAATTCCAACAACGCCAAACGGACCGTGAACATCGTCCCGCTCGGCCAGTACCTCGACGGGGTCGTGCCGAGCGAGTCGTCCGCGAGCTGGGGGTCGCTCGGTGCCGCCGGACCCCAGGGGCAGAACTGGGGCTTTCAGGAGCTGGAGGCCCAGGCGGTGGCGGCGCGCTCCTACGTGCTCAGCAACCTGGGCGGCTACGGCGGCTACGCCGACATCTGCGACACCACCGCGTGCCAGTACTACCCCGGGGCCGCCAACGAGAGCCCGCTCACCAACGCCGCGGTGTCCGACACGTCGGGCCAGGTCATGGTGATGCCCGGCGGGGCGATCGCCACCACCGAGTACTCGGCCTCCACCGGCGGCTACACGGCCTCGGCGGCGGAGGGGTCCCCGTTCGCCCCGGTGGTCGACGACGGGGACGCGGTCTGCGTCACCGGGGGCTTCTCTTGCAACCCGAACCACTCGTGGCAGGCCAGCTTCCCGGTCTCCTCCATCACCGCGCTCTTCCCCCAGATAGGCACCCTGCGTTCGGTGGCGGTGACGGGTCGCAACGGCCTGGGCGACCTCGGGGGGCGGGTCACGACGGTGTCGGTGGTGGGCAGCGCGGCGACCGTGCAGCTCACCGGGCCCCAGTTCGCCGCCGACTTCGGGCTGAAGTCCGACTGGTTCGCCATCGTGAACCAGCCCAGCGGGGGGGTGGGGGGCTTCTGGCTGAGCGCGGCCGACGGCGGGATCTTCGCCTTCGGGAACGCGCCCTTCCTCGGGTCGATGGGCGGGCGTCCGCTGAACCTGCCGGTCGTCGGGATGGCCGCCACCGCGGACCACGCCGGCTACTGGGAGGTCGCCTCCGACGGCGGGATCTTCAGCTTCGGCGACGCCGTGTTCGCCGGGTCGATGGGGGGCCGGCACCTGAACCGGCCCATCGTCGGCATGGCCGCCGACCCGGCGACGGGCGGCTACTGGGAGGTCGCCTCCGACGGCGGCATCTTCGCCTTCGGCGCGCCCTTCTTCGGCTCGATGGGCGGGTCCCCGCTCAACCAGCCGGTGGTGGGCATGGCGTCGACGCCCGACGGCGGCGGCTACTGGCTGGTCGCCGCCGACGGCGGGATCTTCAGCTTCGGCGACGCCCGCTTTTACGGCTCGACCGGCTCGCTGCACCTGGTGCGGCCCGTGACCGGGATGGCCGCCACCTCCGACGGCGGCGGCTACTGGCTGGTCGCCTCCGACGGCGGGATCTTCGCCTTCGGCGACGCAGCGTTCGCCGGTTCTGCCGCGGCGACGGCGGCGGGCGCCGGCGCAGTCGCCATCCTCCCCACCCATACGAACCAGGGCTACATGGTGGTGAACGGCGCCGGAGCGGTGACCAGCTTCGGCGACGCGCCGCTGCTCGGCGATCTCACGACCGTCCTCGCCAACTACGGCGGCCACGTGGTGGGCGGCGCCACCACTCCGGGGTAGGCCCGGCCCGGACGGCCACCCGTCCGCCGGGCGACGCGCCCGGCCGGCTCAGGATCCCGGCCCGGACCCGGCAGCGCTCTCGCCGGGGGCGCCCCGTGGCCGGTCGGCCAGTCTGGGGAAGTGGCGGAGCAGGCCCCAGCGACCCAGACGCCCGGCATCGATCCCGTGGTCGGCGGCCCGGAGGAGGTGGAGGTCCCCGCGGCTGTTCCCGTAGGCCCACAGGACCGGTTGCCGGCCGCCGTTGCCGGCCAGGCCGTCTGAGCGCATCCAGCTCATGATCCGGGCGTACTTCTCGGCGCCTCGGCAGTTCTTCCCCTCGTAGCGGCCCGTCAGCCGGCCGCTCGCGTCGACGGCCAGGCGGGTTCCCAGCGAGCCGGTGGCGCCGAGCAGCTCCGCTGCCGGTGCGACGTAGTACTCCGGCGAGGCCGACACGATCACGATCCGGTGACCGAGCTCGCGGTGCCAGTCGAGGTGGGCGCGCACCTCCGGCCGCAGGTGCTTGCGGACGTGCCGTTCGGCGAAGGCGGCCGCCACCCGCTCGACGTAGTCGGCTCGGAGCCCGCCCAGCACCCGGATGAACAGCAGCTCCTTGGCCTCGTCTGCCGCCGTGCCCCCCGCCAACGCGGCCCGGGCCATCTTCGGGAGGCCGCGAGCGACGGCCACCGCCACCGGGGTGAGCCCCCGGACCGCGACCAGGAACGGCAGGACGCTCCCACGGGCCGTGAGCGTCCCGTCGAAGTCGAACGCGGCGACGGCCGGCGGCGCCGTCCCGACCGGAGCGATCGCCGGACCGCGACGGTCCTCGGGAGAAGTCGTTCTGTCCGCCATGTCCTGATTCTCGCGCGGGGCGCTCCGGTGTCCGGCGCACCGGGGGGATGCCGGAGCGGGGAGCGAGGACGCACGCCCCCGCGAGGGCGGGCCGAGGTTCGACGGGCGAGCCGGAACAAAATCCCGACCGGCTGAGTCGACAATTGGGACCGGCTCCGCTAGGTTGGCCGCCGGGCCCGTCACCGGGCCAGATCACGCTGGGCCCGTCCGGGCCGGCCGGCAAACAAGAGGAGCATGTCGATGACCGTTCGACTGGGCGACACCGCCCCCGATTTCACCGCAGAGACGACCGAGGGAACCGTCAGCTTCCACGACTGGCTGGGCGACAGCTGGGGCATCCTGTTCTCGCATCCCAAGGACTTCACCCCGGTCTGCACGACCGAGCTCGGGGCCTTCGCCAAGGCCAAGCCCGAGTTCGACAAGCGCAACACCAAGATCATCGGGCTGTCCGTCGACTCGGTCGAGTCGCACAAGGGCTGGGCCGGCGACATCAAGGAGACCCAGGGAACAGGGCTGAACTTCCCGCTGATCGGCGACGAGGACCGCAAGGTGGCGGACCTGTACGACATGATCCACCCCAACGCCAACGACACCCTGACCGTGCGTTCGGTGTTCATCATCGGTCCCGACAAGAAGGTCAAGCTGACCCTGACCTACCCGGCCTCCACCGGGCGCAACATCGACGAGGTCATCCGCGTGCTCGACTCGTTGCAGCTCACCGCCGAGTACTCGGTGGCCACCCCGGTCAACTGGACGGACGGCCAGGACGTCATCATCACCCCGGCGGTCCCCGACGACGAGGCCAAGACGCGGTTCCCGAAGGGTTTCAAGACGCTCAAGCCGTACCTCCGGGTCACGCCGCAGCCCAACAGGTAATCCGCCTGGGAGCATCGCCCCGGCGCCGGCTCGTACGGCGCCGGGGCGGGCCCGGCGGTCAGGCGCCGTCCCCGGGCACGGCGCCGTCCCCGGGCCCCCTGAACAGCTGGCCCCGGAGCTCGCGTTTGAGGACCTTGCCCGCGGGGTTGCGGGGAAGTGGCCGGTCACGGAACCAGAACCGGGTGGGGACGTCAAACGCGGCCAGGCGGACCCGCACGTGCGCGGCCAGTTCGTCGGCGGTCACCTTGGCGCCGGGACGGAGCACGATCACGGCGCCCACCTCTTCGCCGAGGAGGGGGCTGGGGATGCCGATCACCGCGCAGTCGGCGACCCCGGGGTGCTCGAACAGCGCAGCCTCCACCTCGGCCGAATAGACGTTCTCGCCGCCTCTGATGATCACGTCCTTGGCCCGGTCGACGATGTAGACGAACCCTTCCTCGTCGATCCGGGCCACGTCGCCGGTGTGCAGCCACCCCCTGGTGAACGACTTGGCGGTGTCCTCTGGGCGTTGCCAGTAGCCGCGGACCACCTGCGGTCCCTTGACCCAGAGCTCCCCGACGACGTCGGGACCCTGCTCGGCCGCCGGGTCGGGCTCGTCCCCGAGGTAGTCCTCGCGCACGATGGCCAGGTCGCAGACCGGAACGGCTGGTCCCACGCTGTCGGGCTTGCGCAGGTAGTCCGGTCCGGTGTTCATGGTCGTGGTGGCCGAGGTCTCCGTCAACCCGTAGCCGTTGCTCGCCTGGCCGAGGGGAAAGTACTTGCGGATCCGCCGCACGAGATCGGGTGGTGCCGGCGCTCCCCCGTAGGAGATCCCGTGCACCGAGGAGACGTCGTGGCGGGCGAGCCCGGGGGAGTCGATCAACTGCATCACCATCGACGGGACTCCCCCGAAGTTGGTGACGCGTTCGCGTTCGATGAGGTCGAGCGCCTTCTCGGGGTCGAAGTGGTGCATCATCACCAACCGTCCGCCGCTGGCGGCGTAGGTGATCATGATGGCGTGGCAGCCGGTGACATGGAACAGGGGCACCGACAGTAAGAAGACGCTCTGCCCTCCGTCCGCACCGGCCAGCGGGGTCCCGAACCGCTGCTCGGACCGGGTGCTCAGGAAGAACAGGCTCATCAGGTTGCTGGCGGCGTTGCGGTGGGTCCCGGCGGCGCCCTTCGGGTGGCCGGTGGTGCCCGACGTGTAGAAGATGGTGGCGTCGTCGTCGGGATCGATCTCCGCCTCGGGGAGCTCGACGTCGGCGGGAACCTCGCCGAGGAGCTCGGGGAAGGCGCGCTCGGCGACCCCGGGCGTCGGGTCCCGGACGGGTCCGTCCGGTGCCGGGTCTGCCGTACCCGGGCCGCGGTTCTCGTCGACGATCACCATGGTGCGGAGTCCGCTCAGCCGGCAGAGCACGGGACGGACCCGCTCGGCCCGCTCCCGGTCGACGAAGACCAGGGCGGCCCCCGAATCGTGCAGCCCGTACTCGAGCTCGGGCGCGGTCCACCAGGCGTTGAGCGGGACGACGACGGCGCCGATGGCGGTCGTCGCCCAGAAGGCGATGATCCATTCGGGAAGGTTCCGCATGGCGATGGCGACCCGGTCGCCCTTCTCGATCCCGCAGTCGTCCCGGAGCCGGTGGGCCAAGGTGGCGACCTTGCGGTAGTGCTCGGCGAAGGTGATGCGTTCGCCCTCGTACACGAGGAAGTCCGTGTCGCCGTACTCCCGGGAGAGGTCGAGCGCGACGCGCAACGAGGTCGGGGCGAACTTCCAGACCCGGGTCGGCACCCCGCGTATGGTCACCTCCTCCATCTCGAAGAGCTGCCCGGGGGCTGTGAGCTTCGCCGTCGCCTCTTGCAGGGACAGCCCGTCGGGCTTCGCCAGGGCGGGCTGGGGGACGACCGGTCCGGCCGTGCCGGGTTCGGTCACGGGGGGTTGCGCCCGGGTGGAACCGGCTCGGGTGCTCGCCCGCTGAAGACCGTTCTCCGGTAGTAGTCGAGCTCGGCCACGCTCGCCCGGATGTCGCCCATGGCGCGGTGAGCGCTGTGTTTGGGCGGAGCGTGGGTCAAGGCCTCGGGGTACCAGCGCCGGCACAGCTCCTTGACCGTCGACACGTCGACCGACCGGTAGTGGAACCAGCCGTCGACCTCGGGGAGCTGGGCGACCAGGAACCGCCGGTCGGTGCCGATGGAGTTGCCCGCCAGCGGAACGGTCCCCCGGTCGGGGACGTGCCGGCGGAGGAAGTCGAGGGTCACCGCCCCGGCTTCGGCCAAGGTGAGGGTGGAGGCCTCGATCTCGGCCAGCAAACCCGACCGGGTGTGCATGGCGCGGACCACGTCGTCCATCTGGTCGAGCTGCTGGGTCGTCGCGCGCACGACGAGGTCGGGTCCTTCCGCCACGATCTGCAGATCGTCGTCGGTGACGAGGGTGGCGATCTCGACGATGGCATGGCGGCTCGGGTCGAGGCCCGTCATCTCGAGGTCCATCCACGCCAACATTGCGACGATGTTACCGGCCCATCTACAGCGAGCCATCCGAGATCCTGGTCAGCTAGGGTTTCCTCGGTGCTCCCGGTACCGGTCCACCGGTTAGACCCCGACGTCCCCCTTCCCGCCTACGCCCGGCCCGACGACGCGGGCGCCGACCTGTTCGCGCGGGAGGGCGCGGTGCTCGCGGCGGGCGGCGGGCGGGCGTTGGTGCCCACCGGCCTGGTCGTGGCGATCCCGCCGGGCTGCGCGGGCTTCGTGCAGCCGCGCAGCGGCCTGGCGCTGCGCCACGGCGTCACTTGCCTCAACACGCCGGGGCTGATCGACGCCGGCTACCGGGGCGAGCTGTCGGTCCTCCTGGTGAACACCGACCCGTCCGACGACTACGAGGTGCGGCGGGGTGACCGGATCGCCCAGCTGGTGGTGCAGCGGGTCGAGCACGCCGACTTCCGGGCGGTGACGGCCGGGGAGCTCCCCGGCACCGAGCGCGGCGGCGGCGGCTTCGGCCACAGCGGGCGCTGACGGTGGAGCCGCTCAGCGGGCTCGACGCCGCCTTCCTCTCGCTCGAGACCGAGACGTCCCGACTGCACGTGGGGGCAGTCCTCGTCCTCGATCCGCCCGAGGGCCGCCGCTCCCTGTTCTCTCCGTCGACGCGTTTCGCCCAGATCCGCCGGATGATCGAGCAGCGGGTCCACCTGGTCCGCCCCCTGCGCCAACGGGTGGTCCGGATGCCGTTCGGCCTCCACCATCCGGTGTGGGCGGACGACCGGGACTTCGAGCTCGACGACCACGTCCGCCGGGCCAGCCTCCCGGCCCCGGGCGGCCCGCGCGAGCTCGACGAGATGGTGGCCGACCTGATGGGCCGGCCGCTCGATCCTGATCGGCCCCTGTGGGAGATGGTCGTGGTGGAGGGACTGGCCGGAGGCAGGTCGGCGCTGGTCGCCAAGCTGCACCACGCGATCCTCGACGGCGTGTCGGGCGCCTCGCTCCTCGCCTCCTTCCTCGATCCCGGCCCCCGTGGCCGGCCGGTGCAGCTGCCGGGAGTCTGGGAAGCCGAGCCGGCGCCGCGGCCGCATGAGCTCCTGTGGCACGCCGCCTCGGACCTGGTCCGGAACCCGGCGGTGGCCGTCGGGGCGCTGAACCGAGGTGTGGAAGCGCTCGCCTGGGCCGGGCGCCAGGGCCTCCGCCATCCCGACGAGGACGGTTCGTCCCAGGCCTCGCTGTTCAGTGCCCCGCGCTCGTCCATCAACGGCACCATCTCCTCCCGCCGGCGGTACGCCACGGTGTCGGTCCCGCTGGCCGACCTCGATCTGGTCCGCCGCACGTTCGCCACGACGTCCAACGACGTGGTGCTGGCCGCGGTGTCCGGTGGCGTCCGGCGGCTCCTGGCCGCCCGCGCGGACCTCCCGGAGAGGTCGCTCGTCGCGCTGGTGCCGGTATCGATGAGACGGCCGCGGGACGCCGCTTCGCTCGGGAACAGGCTTTCGGGGATGCTCGTCCCGCTGCGCACGGAGCTCCACGAGCCGTCGGAGAGGCTGCTGGCCATTGCCCGGGGGACGGCCGCCGCCAAGGCCAGGCACCGGGCGACCCGGGGCCGGCTCCTCCGGGACGTCGTGCAGCTGAGCCCGCCCGCCGTCGCCTCGAGGGCGGCGCGTCTGGCCGCCGGGCTCCGGATCTTCGATCGGCTTCCTCCGCCGTTCAACCTGGTGGTCTCCAACGTGCCCGGGCCACGGACGCCGCTGTGGTGCGCGGGGAGCAAGGTGGTTGCGCTGTACCCGGTCGGCCCCGTGGCCGAGGGGATCGGGCTCAACGTCACGGCGATCAGCTATGCCGGGCAGCTCTTTCTGGGCCTGCTCGGCTGCCGCCGCCTGGTTCCCGAAGTGCAGGAGCTGGCGATCATGATGGACGACGCGATCGGGGAGCTGGTGGGGGCGGTGGCCCGGGCTCAGCGTGCAGCCGGGTAGCGAGTTCCCCGGGGAGCCGGCGCTCGGGTAATCTGGCGGCACAAGCGGACGTGGCTCAGTGGTAGAGCATCACCTTGCCAAGGTGAGGGTCGCGGGTTCGAATCCCGTCGTCCGCTCCACAAAGTAGCAGGTAGAAGTGCTAGCGGGGGCTTCCTGGGTAGCCCGATGGATGCGCTCGTTGTCCCAGGTCATCGGTGGTGATGTGGGGATTCGGGCGTAGTACCCAACTCAGCGCGTGGGGGCGTAGGCGTCCAGCCCGAACAGGTCACAGAGGCGCTGTTGGGTGGCGCCCATCTCGGTGAGCATGCGCCGGGCGCGAGGACGGCCGCGCTCGCCTTGGTAGAGCAGCAACGTCTCTTGGATTCCCGCCAGGCTCGAAAGGAAAGCCCCCACGCTCAGGGGCGACCCGGCGCGCTCAGTCTCCCGGCGCATGAGTCGGGCCACCATCAGGGCGAGTACGCAGTAGAAGACGTGGACACGTACCTTTTGATCGGTCCAGTGGAACATGGGAGAGAACGAGACCACCCGGCGATCTTTCATCTGACGGAAGTCCGCTTCGGCCTCTGACTGGGAGCGGTAGCCGGCCACCACGTCGGTGATCGACCACTCCTCACGGTCGGTGAAGATGACCCGCTTGCCGAACAGTTCGTCGGCCAGGGCTGCCTTGGCCCGAGCGTCGCTGCGCCAGGTGAGCCGCACTTCGGAGGGATCGGTGCCCACGAGGGTGGTTGAGATGACCCGGCTCAGCCAGCGGGGCCCAATGATTCCCTCGATCTCGGCTTCGACCTTGGCCCGGGACTTGCGACCGCCTCCCCGGGCGAGTCGGGCCGCGACGTCGCTGAGCTGGCGGCGGGCCTTGGCCAGTGTCTGCTCGAAGCCGGCGGCCTGCTCGTCGAAGAAGTCCTGCGAGAAGGTGACCACGATGCGCCGTTGGTGACCGAAGACGACCTTGGTGCTCTCAAAGGCACTGAGCCCCTCGAAGCGTTCGGGGTCGACCGCCTTGTAGCGACTCTTGGGCACCGCCATCAGGTCGAGGTGATCGGAGGGGGGCGTCGAGCCGATGAAGTGGACCGGAGCGCCCTCGAGGAGCTCGAGGTTGTCCGCCGAGTTCTGGCCGGCATCGAAGACGACGGTCAGGCCGTCTTCACCCTGGCCGATCGACCCGAAGCGCTCGACCAGCTCGGCGACCACGTGGGCGAACTGGCTGGAGTCGTGACGATTCCCTGCATAGGCGTGGCTGACGAGTGGGATGCCACCGTCGACGGAGACCACGAGCCCGAGGCCGACCAGTCGCAGGTCGTTTCTCTTCTGCTTGGCCTTTCCCCGCTGGGCGATGGGGACGCGGTCGTTGGCCGAATCGATGAAGGTGGCGAAGTTCGTCATGTCGAGCGCCAGCCCCGAGACGTCGACTTCGTAGGTCTCGACCATGCGCTGGGTGACCCGGCGCTCGATCTCGATGAGCTGGGTGGGGCTGATCATGTCCATGGCGTCCCAGAAGCGACGGTGGTCGAGGGCGCCTTGGCTCAGTTGGCCCACCACACGGTCACCGGCCGTGGTCTCCCACCACTCGGCGAAGGCCAGCTTCGAGCACGGGGCCACCACGCGGTTGAGCGTGGCCAACGCCAGGTAGGTCCCGACCGACGCGGCGGCATCGCTGCGCCGCGAGCCCACCACCTCGTCGATGATCTCTGCGACACCCAAGCGCCCAAGCACGCCCCACACGCCAGCGAGGTCCCCGAAGGCCAGGTGACGCGAGCGGTCGGGTTCACCAGGACCCGACTCTGAGAGACGTTGGGCGATCTCCTCTGCGCTGCCCAGGTATTGCTGGGAGACGATGCGCGGTTTGCCGTCCACACGTGCCGATTCGGTCAGGTAGTAGTACGTCTTGCCCTTCTGCTTCTTTCCCACCAAATATGCTAAATACAGGTACTACCACTCGGCGCCGAGAATCGCGAGTACCGCGGCATGACAAACGCGCTGGTCACGCGAATGTTTGGAAGAAACTTCAGAACGGCCCGAAGGTCAGCTCAGGGCGCTACCCAGGAAGCCCCCGCTAGGGCGTGTACGGGCCGCTCATCAATGGCTGCACCACGGTCCTGTACGAGGGAAAGCCTGTCGGCACCCCCGACGCCGGCGCCTTCTGGCGGGTGGTGGCCGAACACGGTGTGCGGGCGCTGTTCACGGCCCCGACCGCAATGCGGGCCATCAGGAAGGAGGACCCCGGGGCTGCCCTTCTGGGCGACCACGACGTCTCGAGCCTTCGCTACCTGTTCCTGGCCGGAGAGCGCCTCGATCCCGACACGTACCGCTGGGCCGAGGACCATCTGGGCATCCCGGTCATCGACCACTGGTGGCAGACCGAGACCGGCTGGCCCATCGTGTCCAACCCGATGGGGCTCGAGGCCCACCGGGTGAAGGCCGGCTCACCCACTCTTCCGGTGCCCGGCTACGACGTGCGGATCCTCGACGACGACGGTGCCGAGGTTGCGAGCGGCGTCGAAGGGGCGATCGCCGTGCGCCTGCCCCTGCGCCGGGAACCCTGCCGACCCCGTGGAACGACGATGAGCGGTTCGTGCAGAGCTATCTACGCCGGTATCCCGGCTACTACCGCACCGGTGACGGCGGCTACGTCGACGCCGACGGGTACGTGTATGTCATGGGTCGTACCGACGACGTCATCAACGTGGCCGGTCACCGGTTGTCGACAGGGGCGATGCGGGTTCGCACCGAGATCGGCGCCATTGCCGCCCTGCGCCAGGTCGACATCGTCCCCGCCCTGCCGAAGACCCGGTCCGGCAAGATCCTGTGGGCCACCATGCGGGGCATCGCAGACGACAGGGATGAACCGGTGCCGTTGACGGCGCTTTCTGTGCCGGTGCAGGATTGCGAGCGCGTTCAGCAGTTCGGGCCTTCCGGAACACACGATCACGACTGAGGAGATGGAGATGGCCGACACGGCGCAGGACGTGTACTACGACCCCTACGATTTTGAGATCGACGCCGACCCCTATCCGGTTTGGAAGAGGATGCGCGATGAGAGGCCGCTCTACTACAACGAGAAGTACGACTTCTTCGCGCTGAGCCGGTTCGAGGACGTCGAGCGGTGCTCCGTGGACTGGAAGACCTACATTTCCGGAAGGGGATCGGTCCTCGAGATGATCAAGAGCGGGGTGGAGATGCCGTCTGGCCTCATCTTGTTTGAGGATCCGCCGGTGCACGACGCCCACCGCTCGCTGCTTTCGCGAGTGTTCACCCCCAAGAAGATGAACGCCATCGAGCCGAAGGTCCGTGAATTCTGCGCCCGGAGCCTCGATCCGTTGGTCGGCTCGGGGGGCTTCGACTTCATCGGTGATCTTGCGGCGCAGATGCCGATGCGGACGATCGGGATGCTGCTCGGGATTCCCGAGGAGGATCAGGAGGCGATCCGGGACAAGTTGGACGAGGGGTTTCGACTGGTGGAGGGATCGCCGCCCGACATCGATGCGGACTATACGGCCGCCATCGGGGACGACTTTGAGACGTACATCGACTGGCGCGCGAAGCACCCGTCGGACGACCTCATGACGGAGCTTCTCAACGCCGAATTCGAAGACGAGACCGGGGCAATACGCAAGCTCACCCGCCAGGAGGTGCTGACCTACGTCGGCCTCCTCGCCGGGGCCGGGAACGAGACGACCACGCGCCTGATCGGTTGGACGGGCAAGGTGCTGGCCGAACATCCCGAGCAGCGCCGGCTCCTGGTCGAGGACCCGACGCTGATCCCGGGGGCCATCGAGGAGCTCTTGCGCTTTGAGGCCCCGTCACCCGTGCAGGCGCGTTACGTCAGCACAGACGTCGAGCACTACAGCGAGCGCGTGCCCGAGGGCAACGTGATGCTACTCCTCACCGCTTCGGCCAACCGGGACGAGCGCCGCTTCCCCGATGCCGATCGTTTTGACGTTCGTCGGAAGATCGAGCGCCATCTGACGTTCGGCTACGGCATCCACCACTGCCTCGGCGCCGCGCTCGCCCGGCTCGAGGGACGCGTGGCACTCGATGAGGTTCTGAAGCGCTTCCCCACGTGGGAGATCGACTGGGCCAACGCCGTGCAGGCGCGCACCTCCACCGTGCGTGGCTGGGAGCGGTTGCCGGTGTTCACCCCGACCTGATCACCGGGTCCGCAGCGGGGCGGCGGTCACCGGTGCCCGGCCCCGGTCAGCAACATGCAGGTCGCCCCGAGGCCACCCACGGCAACCAGTGCTATCTCGTTGCGGCCTGGGACTTGGTGGTCGCCTGCCTGGCCGCGAACCTGCAGGCAGGCCTCGTGCAGGAACCCGAAGCCATGCGTGCGGCCTTCGGAGAGCTGTCCGCCGTGGGTGTTCAGCGGGTACCGGCCTTCGAAGGCGATGTCTCCGCTCGACAGGAAGTGGCCACCCTCGCCAATGCCGGCAAAGCTCAGGGCTTCGATCCACGCGAGAGTCAGGTAGCTGAACCCGTCGTAGACCTCCAGGAGATCGATATCGGTCGGCTTCAGATCGGTTCGGGCCCACATCACGGAGGCGGCCTCACGCTGGGAGAACTCGGTCATGTCGGCCCGTTGGTCCCATCGGGTCCGCCCTGAGACGCCACACCCGATGGCCAAGATCCTCACCGGGCTGGGCACCTCGGCGGCATGATCGGCGGCGGAGATGACAAACGCGGTGGATGCGTCCACGAGGATGTCGCAGTCGAGCAAGCCGAACGGTGTCGTGATCCAGCGAGCGCTCAGGTAGTCGTCCATCGTGATCGGTGCGCGGAGGACCGCCTTGGGATTTCGCCCGGCGTTCCGACGAGAATTGATCGCCAAGGAGCCGAGCATCTCTCGAGTCGTACCGTATTCGTGAAAGTGCCGCTGGGCGGCGGCGGCAATGGGATTGATGCCGCCACCGGTCCAGCGGGTGGTCCCGACCGATGGCGGGGGCGTAGCCGTGCCGGCCGTGCCGTTCCTCCGGCGGATCTTCTTCAGGCTTGCCTCGGTGACGGTGCGGTACACGAGCACGTGCCTGCACAGACCGGCGGATATGGCACCGATGGCATTGAGGGCGGCTCCCAGATGGCCGGGACCATCGCTGCCACCCGCATGCCAATGAAGGTTGAGCCGAAGCGCGTCTTGGACTTCGAGAGTGGCCGGGCCAGAGAACCCGCCGTAGCGCTCGGTGGGGCCCCGACGCGACGGGTAGGTGGCCACGCCGTCGATGTCGTGCCGGGTCAATCCGGCGTCCGCGATCGCCCGGACGCAGGCGTCGAGGGTGAGATCGAGGTCACTGCGGAACAGGCCGAGCCCGATCTCCGACTGACCGACACCCGAGATGACGACCGTCTCCTCACCCTTCACGGGGTATGGGCCTCCGGTGCGAAGAGCGGGATGAAGAAGTCTCCACTGCGCTCGAACACCACACGGACCCGCATGCCGACGGTGACATCCTCGGGGGAGCAGTCGACGAGGTTGGTGGTGATCCGCAGTGCGGGTTGGTTGTCCAGCTCCACGATGGCGGTGGTGTAGGGCAGCGCCATCGTGAGCCCTCCGGCGCCGAACGCCTCGTAGTTGGTGTTGTACGTGGTGCTGTAGGTGTACACGACCCCCCGACCGGTGGTGGCCTCCGGCGCCAGCTCCCGGCCCCAGCAGGAGGGACACAGCGGGCTTGGACCTTCGACCCAGTAGCGACATTCCCGGCAGCGTCGGATCCGAAGCTCGCCTGCCGCCCCCCCGCGCCAGTAGGCCTCGTTCTCGGGCGTGATCGTCGGGATGGCGGGGTGGGGCGATGCCGAGGCGGGGCGATCGGACGCCATGTCAAGGACGCGACCGGTTGCGCAGCCCCGGCTCGCAGGTGCATCCCGACACGGACAGTGGCCCCCAGGCGTTTGCCGGCATCGGTGCCGAGTATATCCGAAATGTAGAATGCAATTGGTTGGTACAACGCTAGTTGTGTTGTACCCTAGCGACAGAGCGGTGGGGCGCGACGACTGCCGGTTCGCCGGCGGAGGTCGAACCTCCTGGTCCCACGCTCACTCGATGGGGGAGGCCGACAATGAACCGGGTCGGGAGCTTGGACAAGGAACGAATCCGTGATCTCTTCGACCTGCGCCGTCGTGGCGAGGGGGGCGGCGCCGTGTATGAGGGCGACCCGTATCCCGCCTTCCACCAGCTGCGTGAGACCGGGCCGGTCCACCCCGGAGTAGTGCACGAGCTCGTCGGCTTCGACGGCGAAGCCGTCTTCCAAGGGCTTCCCATTCCCGAGCGTCCTCACTATTCGGTCTTCGACTATGCCACGTGTGACCGGATCTTTCGGGATGATCGAACCTTCCGCTCGTCGCCCGTCGAGGTTCGCGGGGACGAAGGTGCCGGTTTGGCCAGCAGCATGCTGAACATGAACGGACCCCGGCACCGCCGGTATCGGGGCCTGGTCCAGCCGTCCTTTGTGCCCAACAAGGCCAAATGGTGGATCGAACGGTGGATCTCCACGACGGCCCACTCGCTGATCGACGGGTTCGAAGGGGATGGCCGAGCAGAACTCAACGTCGATTTCGATGCGGCTATCCCGATGCTGACGATCACGGGAAGCTTCGGGGTCGACGTCGAGGACGCTCTCGACATCCGGGCCTCCATCGCGCGGGATGCCCTCGGCTCCGGAGGGGCCGCGATCAAGACGCTCGAGCGCATCCTCATGCCGATCATCACCGCCCGGAGGGACCGCCCCGGAGACGATCTCATCAGCGTGCTCTGCCACGCGGAGCTGAGGGACGAGGACGGCACACATCGTCTGAGCGACGACGAGATCTTCTCGTTCTCCTATCTCCTCCTCGCGGCGGGCTCTGGGACGACATGGAAGCAGCTCGGTATCACCCTTACCGCCCTGTTCACGCACCCCGAGATCCTCGATCGGGTGCGGCGGGATCGATCGTTGTTGCGTTCGGCCATCGAGGAGTCGGTTCGTTGGATGCCCACCGACCCCATGTTCAGCCGGTTCGTGGCCGAGGATGTGGAGCTTTGCGGGGTCGCCATCCCAGAAGGTTCCGTCATACACATGTGCCTGGGAGCGGGCAACCGCGACCCAGCTCGATGGCCGAGTGCCGACGAGTACGATATCGACCGCCCTCCGGCACCGAGCCTGGCGTTCGGGGGTGGTTCCCACATCTGCCTCGGTATGCACGTGGCCCGAGCGGAGATGCACACTGCCGTCAGCGCTCTGCTGGACCGGCTGCCGAACATCCGGCTGGACCCGGATGCCCAGGCCCCGAGGATCATCGGGATGTACGAGCGGGGACCCACGCAGCTGCCCGTCATCTGGGACTGAGCAGCTCGGACACCCGGTCGGATGGCTGCGCCTGCCCCCGGGCCCGGAGACCGAACGTCAGCCGGGAGGCACCCGCACTTTCGGCAGCACGTCCTGGAGGATCCGCCGGCGGATCGGATCGGGGTCCTCCCTTGTGGCCGGCGTGAAGATGAGATGCCGGGCCCCGGCGTCCACGAACGCCTGCAACCGTTGGGCTGCTTCATCGGGTGAACCGACGACGGCGACGTTGTCGAGCATGGCCCCAAAGTCCTGGTTGTAATTCCCGCCGAGGAACGCAGCCGCCTGCTCCTTTGCCGTGTCGCGATCCGGGTTGACGTTCACGAACAGGAAAGCGAACCATTCGAAATGCTCGAGACTCCGTCCGGCTTCCTTCGCCAGGCCTCGGATGGTCTCGATCGACGAGGCATACCTCCGGGGCGAGTACAGGTACGGCATCCAGCCGTCCCCGAGGATCGCAGCGCGGCGCATGGCCGGCAGTTGACGCCCGGCAACCGCAAGGGGCGGCCCGCCGGGCTGCGTGGGAGCCGGGTGGATCGTGACGTTGTCCATCGCATAGAACTGACCGGCATGGCTGATCTCCTCTCCGGTCCACAGAGCGCGGAGTAGGGGTAGTGCCTCGTCCGTCCGGCGGCCCCGCTCCGACATTGGGACCTGGCAGGCACGAAACTCCTGTGGGTACTCACCCCCGATCCCGACCCCGACGGTGAGTCGACCATCGGTCATCCGATCGACGTCGGCAAGTTGCTTGGCCACGATGGCCGGGGGGTACAGGGGCAGGAGCAGCACTGAGGTGCCGATCCGCACCCGTTCGGTCAGCGTAGCCAGCCTGACGAGGCTGGTGACGGCTTCGGATCCGGGATTCCGCGAGGCCACGTGCCCTCCGACCCACAGGGAATCGATGGGCTGGGCTTCGAGTGACTCCACTACTGCTCGCGAGGCGCCGCCCGCCATGAATCCGATCTGCAGACCACTCATCGGAAGGCCTCCTCGAGGTCTGGGTGGGTACTTGCCGGAATGCCGAGAAGCGTCTCGAGCACGTAGGTGTTGTCCTGCCCGAGCAGTGGTCCATGCCGCCGGATGGCGCACTCGCTTCGCGACATGAGCCAGGGAGCACGCATCACGAGATGGCGCCCGATCTCCGGATGCTCGACCTCCACGAACACCTTTCTCGACTCGATGTGCGGGTCGGACGCCAACTGCTTGTTGGTGAACGAGGGCGCGGCGGCAATCCCGTGGCGCTGCAGGAGGAGGAACGCCTCGTCGGGTGGTAGCGTGCTCGTCCACTCGGTGATCGCCTGATCGATACGCCCCCGCGCCCTGGCGCGGCTCTCGGCGTTGGGAAAGGTCCGGTCCCACTCGGGCTTTCCGAGTAGGTTGCACAGAGCCGCCCACTCTCGTTGCTCGTTCACAACGATGGCGATCCACTCGTCGGATCCCGCACAGGGGTAGAGGGAATGGGGCACCCACTGCCGGTGCTCGTTGCCAATCCTCGGTTGCCAATCGGCCCCGCACAGATGGGCAAGCAGGGCATCGGGTGCCGTTGCGATGACCACCTCACGAGAGGCGAGGTCGATCGCCTGCCCTTCGCCCGTTCGTTGCCGATGGAGGAGGGCCGCCAGAATGGCGACGGCGAGGGCGTTGGCACTGCGGTAGTCGGTCGATTCCCCTACTTCGGACGGTGGGCCATCGGCGTACCCGGTCTGCTCGCTCAGTCCACCGGTAGCTCCGAAGATGCTTGCCAGACCTGCGCCGGCTGCCTCGGGCCCCGTGGATCCGTTGGCCGAGGAGGATGCCACGATCAGGTTGGGGTGCTCGGCCAACAGACGCTCTGCGTCTAGTCCGTAGCGAGCCATGACCCCGGGGCGGAAGTTGTTGACCACCACATCGCTGATCGCCACCAGGCGTCGCACGAGGTCGAGACCCGTGGGGTGGGTGAGATCGACCTGAAAGCTGCGTTTGTTGAGGTTCAACTCGTCGAAATTCGGTGACCGATTCACGCCCCCGTAGTCGGCCATGAAGCCCCGCCGAGCGGGGTCGAGTCGTCGTGAGGACTCCACCTTGACGACCTCGGCGCCGAGCAGCGCCAGCAGGAGCGTCGCGTACGGCCCGGCGGCGGCCCAGGTGAAGTCGAGCACCCGGATACCCTCGAGTGGCCCGGAGAACGGGGGTGACCCGGAGAACGCGGGTGACCCGGAGAACGCGCCTGATCCGACCGGCGGTGGCGCCGTGCGGGGTGAGAATCCGCGTCCCGTGCCGAGACGGGGTGCAGGGCGGAGTCGAACCGGGGTGTTCGACAGTTGGTAGGGAACGCCAGGTAGGGTGAGGCGGCCGATGCCGGCTTGATCGATCTCCTGAAAGAAGGATCGATGGTGGAGCTGGGCCGATGCCACCAAATCCGCCGGGGTGGCATACGCGCCGACCGGGCAGCCGGCCGTCGCGAAGACCGTTGTCACCTCGTCCTTGCCCCGAGAAGCGCACCACTCCTGCAGGGTTCGGCCGAGGAGCTCGCCATTCCCGTCCGGACGCTCCTTGGACGCGCTGCGTGCCGAGGCGAAGACCTGACCATCCGGCACCGAGGCCAAGCGCTCCCAGTGCTCGTCGCGAACGCCGACGAGCTGTACGTAGCCATCGCGGCAGCGAATCATCCCGGCAATCCCGTATTGGCTCGGCCCTCTGCACAATTCGATGCCGTCGTGATTGAACCGGCTGAGCCGAGTGCGGTTCAGCGTGAGCTGTGCCTCTTGTGCAGAGATGTCAATCTGCTCGCCTTCGCCGGAGGCTCGTTGCCGCAGGCACGCGGCGAGGATGGCCACCGCTGCATTGGCCCCCGTGTCGTAGTCGCCGACATCGCTCCCCAGTTGGACAGGAGCTCGATCCGGGAACATCTCCCAACCCGCTCCACTGGGAAGCAGATGCCCTTCGCCGCCCGCATGAAATATGGTGAGATGCCGACCTTTGAATCCGGCGTAAGGGCCGGAGCGTCCAAACGGGGTGATCGAGCACACGACGACGCTCGCCGGGATTTCTCCCACCGCCCCCAGATCGACGCTGTCGTCGGTGATGACGACATCGGCCTCCCGGCAGAGCAATGGTAGTCGTGAACCGTCGCCTGCAGCGTCGTCGAGCAGGACACTCTGCTTCCCCGTGTTGAGGTAGATGAATCGACTGCTGGTCTGGGGACTGGCGTTCTCTGGCGGGAACGGGGGGCACGACCGAGCGGTATCGCCCGAGAGCCGTTCCATCTTCACGACCTCCGCGCCCAAATCAGCGAGAATCTTCCCTGCATAAGCACCGGCGGTATCGTTGGACAATTCCAGAACCCTCAGGCCATCGATAGCTTGGGAAGAGCTCACCTGTAACACCCCTCCAATTAAATCACCATTCCGGTGATGAGGACCAGCCAATACGATAGGATAGCTGCTCGGGTGACGGGGCGCCTGATCGGGGTGGGTACTTCGGAGAATTGAGTGTCGTGAGATTCAAAGGGGATGGGGATGGTTGAAGCGAAGCCGGCTGCGGATAAGGGCCGTGATCTAGAAGCGCTGGCGGCTCCCGTGGCGAGGTGGCTGAGTGCACAAGTGGGATCGCACGTCACAGTGTCTGAATTCCAGTACCCGGTCGGTGCTGGACATTCTAATGAGACGGTCTATCTTGTGGCAGATTGGGAAGAACGCGGCCGGGTGCAGCGTCATGATCTAGTGCTTCGTATTCATCCGCGCCCGGAGTACCAGATGTTCTTGCATCCTCGATTTCGCATGCAGTTCGACCTGCTCCATGCCCTCAAGAGCGAGGACCTGGTTCAGGTTCCCTCCGTCCTTTGGTATGAAGCCGACACGAGCCTGCTCGGGCAGCCCTTCTTCGTGATGGAGCGCATGTTCGGTCGTGTCCCTGTCAGCTCTCCGGTCTACAACGCCAGCGGTTGGCTGTACGACGCCACGCCGATAGAGCGACGGAGGCTCTGGGAAAGCGCCGTCTCCGAGCTGTCCCGGATTCATCGCGTGCCCACGGCCAGCGTGTCGTTCCTCGCTGATCCGGAGGTCGGCATGACGAATTTGCAGCAGCTGTTCACCGAGGCCATTGCCACGTTGGACTGGTCAGCCGGACCGGAGTTGCACCCGGTTCTCGATGACGTGCTCCAGTGGCTCCACGCCCACATGCCGGCCGAAGCCCCTCCTGGTCCGGCCTGGGGCGACGCGCGGATAGGGAACATGATGTTCGGCCGGAATTTCGAGATCGTCGGGGTGATGGACTGGGAGCAGGCCTCGCTCGGGGGCGCCCTCACCGACCTCGGATGGTGGCTGTTCTTCGACGACTTCCACAGCACCACCTCGGGACTGAAGAGGCTGGACGGCCTTGGTTCCCGAGAAGAGACCATCAGCCTGTGGCAGGAGTTGACAGGTCAACGGGTGCGCGACCTGCTCTGGTACGAAGTCCTGGCCGGATTCCGGCTCAGCATGTTTCCCCTCCAGATGCGAAATCGACCGACAGCGCGCCCTGAGGGCGTCTCGCCGGAAGACAACGAATTCCTCCGGCAGGTCTGTGGGCTCTTGGACATCGCGCCCCCGGCGGCTCGGGTCGGGGCGGGTTCATAGCAATCGGGAGAGGTGTCCAGCGCCTCTCAACCACCACGCCCCACGTTCAATGCCCTCCGACACATGTCCCATACCTGGTCAGCGACTTCCGTCGGCTCTCTCTTGATTGCACCCAACCGTATGCGGTGATAATTGTAGAGAACAAGGTTCGTGATCAGCACGGCATCTGAAGGTATATCGGGTGACTTGAGCTTTCCGGCATCCTGGGCATTGTTCATTGCGGAGATGAGAAGATTCGTGTAATGAGCGGTAGCCCGCTCTACCTCCATTGGAAACTGCTCGAGCAGTCGAAAATGGTCCCGGACCACTGCCAAGCCATAGCCTGGTGCTTCATTACGAATCTGAACAGCATCAGTAATGAGGATCTTGAGCTGTTCTACTGGATCCTTGGAGAGGAGGGCTTTATGCCTCAGGGGCTCCACACTTGTTTTCAGAAATTCTTCGAGGAGGGCGAGGAGGAGTGCGTCCTTGCTTCCGAAGTGACGATAGAAGGTCTGAAGGGCGACACCGGCCCGGTCGGCCACTTGCTGTACGGAAAACGAAGAACCGTTCGTCTCCATCGAGATGGCGATCGCGGCAGTGACTATTCGCGTGGCCGGGGCAATTGCTCTAGTCCGAATCGACTCGGCTGACCGGAGCAAGGAACGGTCGATGACCCGGTGCTCCCATTCAGAACGACCTTTGACCATCTTTCGCAGCCCTTAAATCGTCGGAGGACGTGAGTCGACCTGCCTACCCGACCCCTGCAGCCGCGTCGGCCGCACCGTCCGATCGTACCCCGCCTCAGGGCCAGAGCATCGATCTCGGCTCGTGCTGCACGGCGGCGCGGAAGCGTTACATGGCAGCGCGGAAGCGAAAGAGCTTCTCCGCATTTCCTCGCAAGATCTTGTGTTGGACCACCGGCTCGAGGTGCGCCAACCGTTCTCGAGCCAGCTTCAGCGAATCGGGCCACGTCGAGTCGGAGTGGGGATAGTCGGTCTCGATCATGACGTTGTCCTCGCCGATCACGTCGAGATTCTTCAGGCCGTGAATGTCGTCGATGAAGCAACCGTAGACGTGATCACGGTAGAGCTGCCCGAGATCGAGCTCATCGAGGTCGGAGGTGGACCTGCGCGCTGAAGGTAGCCGCTGAAGAGCCAGGCGAGCATGGCGCCAGAGGTTCGATTCGCGCCCCAGGCCAGGTTCGCCATGAACGGAGAATCAGGCGAGATCGCCGGGATCGTCGATGACGAGCCGATGTGCATACACAACACCAATTCGTTTGCCTGTGCGGCGGCCATGACCGGGTCCCAGTACCGATCGGGATCATGGATCATCGGCAAACCGAGCGGTGCGGGATTCTCTGAGAAGCAGAAGGCTCGGGCACCCTTTGCCGCGCACCGGTCCATTTCGTCGGCCGCGAGTGCGGGGTCCCAAAGGGGGATGATCACCAGGGGGATGTAACGGCCCGGTGCCGCGGCGCACCACTCGTCGATCATCCAGTCGTTGTACGCCCGGACGCACAGCAGTGCCAGCTCACGGTCGCGTGGCTCGTAGAAGATCTGGCCGCAGAACCTGGGAAAGGAGGGAAAGGACAGTGACGCGATGAGGCCGGCGCGGTTCATGTCCTCGAGCCGGGCGGTGGGGTCGTAGCACCCAGGGCGCATGTCGTCGTAGGTGACGGGCTCGGGGCTGAACTCCTCCTGCTTTCCGGCGACGGCGCTGAGCCCGGCCGTCGGCAGCCGCTCGTCCTCGTACGCCCAGAACTCGTCCTTGCCGTCCCGCTCGATACGAGGTGCGACGTCCCGGTACTTGGCCGGGACCCGGTCTTGCCACACGGTCGCCGGCTCGAGGAAATGGTCATCGACGGAGATGAGCCAGCCCTGCGTTGCTGCGTCGTCAACCACGGCACCTCCCTCCCGGCCGCCCACGGGGTGACGGCACGAGGTGTGTGTTCCGCCGGCCACGGATGAGGTGGTGGGCGAAGGGCCCCCGACTAGGAGAATATGACTCCTGTCTTCGGTAGAGTAGTCCTGTAGGTTGCTCGGGGCAAGGCGCAGTAGGGCGCGTGTCCTATCGATCCGGGGGACACGAGGTACGCGGGCGGGGCTCCGGGGGGTGGGGGAAGGTGGAAGCACGGGTGAGCGAGGTAGAGGCCGCACGGTTCGCGGATCTTTATGACGTGGAGAAGCACGTCGCCGCCTTGAATGGGGGCGTTCTCATCGAGGACCCGTACCCGGCGTTCATGGAATTGCGATCCGCGGCACCCGTGCACAAGGGGTCGGTGGCGGAATTGCTCGGGGTGCCGGGGGCTTCTGTGGCGTGGAGGGACGCACCGTGCTATTCCGCCTTTTCGTTCGAGGCCAACGACCTGGCCCTGCGCGAGAACATCATCTTCTCCTCGACCTATTACGAAGGCTTCACCACCCGGCTCTTCGGCAGGAGCATCCTCGAGATGGTCGGCGAGGAGCATCGCCGGTACCGGGCGCTGGTGCAGCCGGCCTTCACACCCAAGCGAGCTCAGTGGTGGATCGATCGTTGGATCGCCGGCCTGGTGGATGAGGCGGTGACCGCGTTCGAGCCGTTCGGACAGGCCGAATTGAACGCGGAGCTCTGTGCCCGTATTCCACTGCAGACAATCACGTCGAGTTTTGGCCTCACTCGGGAGCAGGCTCTCGATTTCCGCGAGCGGGTGGCCGAGGACCGATCCGAGGGCCGGGCCGAGGATACGGCGGCGAAGACGGCGGCACTCCTGGCCGATGTCATCGCCGATCGCCGGCAGCGACCGCAGGACGACGTCATCACCATGCTCGTCGAGAGCGAGATCGAGGAGGACGGGCAGCGACACCTTCTCACCGACGAGGAGGTTCTGGGGTTCGCCCGCCTGATCCTCACCGCGGGGTCGGGGACCACGTGGCGCCAGCTGGGGATTCTCCTCGTCGGACTGCTGCGGGACCCTGTTGCGTTGGAAGCCGTTCGCCAGGACCGTTCGCTCTTGCGGGGGGCTATCGAGGAAGCGGTGCGCTGGGAGCCGACCGATCCGATCTTCCGTCGGCTGGTGAGCAAGGACGTGACGCTTTGCGGGGTGGACCTTCCTGCCGGCGCGGTCCTCGAGATGAATTTGGGCGCGGCCAACCGGGATCCGGCGCGATGGGAGGACCCCGAGCGCTTCGACATCCACCGCGCGCCCAGAGCGAACCTCGGGTTCGCCGGCGGACCCCATATCTGTCTCGGGATGCACGTCGCCCGGGCCGAGATGGTTGTGGCCATGAATGCGGTCTTGGACAGGCTCCGGAATGTCCGATTCGACCCGGCCGCCCCCTTGGCGCGGATCATCGGCCTCGAACATCGAGGCCCCAACGGCCTTCAAGTGGTGTTCGGGTGACGGTGGGACCCACGTCGTCCGGCCGGGGGAACGGTGCGGAGAGAGGGAAGGGGAGGGCCATGACGAACAGTGGAACGATCGTCGCGGTGCGCCAGCCGTACATCGACGGGAAGTTCAGGATCGGCGACGGGCCACCGCTGCAGGTCGAGAATCCTGCGACCGAGGAGGCCGTGGCCGAAGTCGAGACGTGCACGGCGGGCCAAACCGAAGAAGCGATCCTGGCTGCTCGGAGGTCGTTTGATGATGGCATCTGGGCACGTGCGGGTCGAAACGAGCGAGTCGCCGCAATCGAGCATCTCGCGGAGTTCTTCGAGAGTCGCTATGGCGAGCTGGCCGCAACCTTGACCGCCGAGGCCGGGGCCACGGCTTCGATGATCGACAATGCGCAAGTGGGGCTTCCGATCGCCCATATCCGGCAGGCTGCCGATCTCTATCTGTCCCTGCCCGAGCAGGAGCACACCCCGCGCCCGCTCTCTGACGTGATTGCCGCGAATCGTGTCGCGGCCAGCATCATCCGCTATGAGCCCATCGGCGTGGTGTCGGCCATCTCGGCTTACAACTTCCCGCTCTGGATCAACATGTGGAAGGTGATTCCGGCCCTGCTCACGGGCAACAGCGTGGTCCTTCGACCGAGCCCGTTCACCCCGCTGAGCGCGCTGGTCTTCGGGGAGGCGGCGGAGGCGGCCGGATTGCCGCCGGGAGTGCTGAACGTGGTCGTCGAGGGCGACCTCCAAGGCGCACAGCTGATGACGACCCACCCGGCCGTCGACATGGTCACCTTCACGGGCTCAACCGGTGTGGGGCGTCAGATCATGCACCAGGCGTCGGACACCCTCAAGCGGGTCATGCTCGAGCTGGGGGGCAAGTCGGTGCAGCTGTACCTGCCCGACGCGGTCGATCGCGCGGCGGCGGGCTGCATGGGCGTCTTCGCGGCCCACGCGGGCCAGGGCTGTGTCCTGCCCACCAGGATGCTGGTTCCCGAGGAGGCCAAGGCCGAGGTGGTGGCCAAGGCGGCGGAGATGTCTCGCACACTCAAGATCGGCGATCCGGCGGACCCCGGCGTGTTGGTCCCGCCGCTTATCTCCGCCGCTCAGCGAGCGAAGTGTGAGTCCTACGTCGCCGCGGCGGTCGAGCACGGCGCGACAGTGGCCGCCGGTGGTCGACGACCGCCCGACATCGGTCGCGGGTACTTCTTCGAGCCCACGGTGCTCGACGTCCCCGACAACTCCAATCCAGCGGCGCAGGATGAGATCTTCGGTCCCGTTCTGAGCGTGCTCGGCTACCGGGACGTCGATCACGCGGTCGCGATGGCCAATGACACCGTCTACGGACTGTCCGGCCAGGTCTATGGGGCGGACCTGCGGCGCGCGACCGAAGTTGCCGAGCGGATTCGATCGGGGGCGGTCACGGTCAATGGCGGTACGTCAGGGGCGTACGCGTCCTCGGGCGGGTACAAGCAGAGCGGCCTCGGGAGGGAGCGCGGCGTTGAGGGCGTCCGCTCGTTCCAACAGATCAAGCACCTCAGCATTGGGAACTTCTGAGCGTCGATGACGACCCGTGGCAAGGGGGGAGAGGGAACGATGGGTGACGGTCCGGCGGTCGATGTCTTCTCGGGCGTCCGGGTCGTCGAGCTCGCCCAATGGGTGTTCGTGCCGGTGGCCGGCGCCCTACTCGCCGACTGGGGCGCCGATGTGATCCATGTGGAACATCCCGAGACCGGCGACGGGTACCGGGGGCTCGTCTCCCAGGGTATCCTGCAGTCGAAAGGGGGCATCAACCAGTCGATGGAGCTGGCCAACCGGGGGAAGCGCAGCATCGGACTGGACGTGAAGTCACCCGATGGGCGCCGGATTCTCCTCAAGCTCGTGGAGACTGCCGATATCTTCCTCACGAACTACCTGCCGTCGACGCTCGAGCGCCTCGATCTCGGCGTGGATGCGCTGCGCGAGGTGAACCCGAAGCTGATCTACGCCCGCGGGCACGGATTCGGTGTCCGAGGGCCGGATGCCGACAAGGCTGCGTACGACGCGACCGCCTTCTGGGCCCGAGGCGGCCTGGCGGAGACCCTGACCCCCGAAGGTCTTCCCCAACCGATCGGGCAACGGGGTGCGTTCGGCGACCGGAACGGGGCCGTGCACTTGGCCTTCGGTATGGCCGGAGCCCTGTTCCGTCGGGAGCGCACGGGCGAGCCATCGGTGGTCGACGTGTCGCTTCTCGCCACGGCCATGTGGACCCTGGCCTCCGACGTCCTTTCCGCCCTCCAGGGCAACTTTCGGGCCGCTCCGCCGCCGGGGGGTGCCCTCCGAAGCCAGGCACCGAACCCGTTGGTCAATGCGTTTCGGACCAAGGACGGTCGGTTCGTCAGCTTGGTGTTCTTGCAGCCGGATCGCTATTGGACAGACCTGTGCCGAGCCGTCGACCGGCCCGAGCTCGCGCTCGATCCCCGGTTCTCCGACATGACGGTGCGGGCCGAGCACCGGGAGGAATGCGTGGCGGTGCTCGACGAGATCTTTGCGGCCCGAACCTTCGAGGAGTGGCGGGCCGCCTTCGACGAAGAGCGGTTCCCCTGGGCCCCGTTCCTGCGGGTGCCCGAGATCATCGAGGATCGCCAGGTTGCAGCCAACGGCTACATCGCGGAGGTGCCGGTCGAGGGAGGGAACGGCTTCTCCATGCCGACCGGCGCCGTGCAGTTCGACGAGCAGCCGGCCACCCTTCGCCGTGGTCCCGAGCAGGGGCAGGACACGGAGCTCCTCCTGCTCGAGCTGGGATATGGGTGGGATGAAATCGTCCGGTTGAAGGAAGCCCTGGTGATCCCGTGAGGAGCACCCAACACGAAGGAGAGCACAATGACTGATTTCCGGCTCATTTCATCGGACTCCCACGTCACCATGCCCGACGAGGCATGGCAGGAGTACCTCAGCCCGGAGTTTCGCGACCGAGCCCCCTACGTCGAGCGGACGGATGACGGTGACTTTCGCGTCTTTGAGGGGCAGCGGACGCCTATCAACACTCTGAACAACCTGGCGGGCAAGCGCCCGGAGGACTTCACGCTGAACGTCCGCAAGCTCGAGGACCAGCGATCCGGTGCCTGGGACCCCGTCGAGCGCATCAAGGACATGGAGGCTGACGGCGTCGATGCGGAGGTCCTGTACGTCGGCGGACCGCTGCAATCGAAGGATCAGGCGCTGCGTCTCGACAGTGTGCGTGGCTACAACCGGTGGCTGTCGGATTTCTGCTCCCACGCCCCGAAGCGTCTCCTGGGTATGGCAGCCATCCCCGTCGAGACGCCCGAGGTGGCGGTGGCGGAGATCCGCTTCGCCAAGCAATCAGGGCTCGCCGGAGGGTATATTCCCCTGTTCCCCTCCACGGGCGACTATGGCGAGGAACGGTGGAATCCGGTCTGGGAGGCCTTCTTGGAGACGGGCCTACCCATAGCCATGCACGTCGGCGGCCGGCGACCCGGAACCCCTGTCGTGAACATCTTTGAGAGCGCACCGCGGTTCATGACCGGCTTGGTCATGAGCAAGCTGACCATGGCCGAAGCGATCTCCGAGCTCATCCATGGCCTGGTGATGCAGCGCTACCCGGATCTCCGCTTCATCGCAGTCGAGGGACAAATCGGCTGGATCTCCTTCTTCGAGTACTACTCCGACCACCTATGGGAGAAGCACCGCTACTGGACCGAGAGCAAGCTCGAGGAGCCGCCGAGCTTCTACTTCCGGCGTCAAGTCTCTGCCACGTTTATGGAGGATCCCGTGGGACTGCGGGAGCGGCATCACATCGGTATCGACAACATCATGTGGGCGAGTGACTACCCCCACTCCGAGACCACCTGGCCGAACTCGGCGAAGCTGACGGACGAATGGTTTAGGTCCTACGACGAGGAGGACAAGGCCAAGATCCTCTGGCAGAACTGCGCAAGACTCTTCGGACTGTCCTGAACGGCTCCCGATGGCAGAAGAAGAGACACAGGGTTGGACGGTGGAAGTCGATCGGGATGTCTGCATGGGGTCGGGGCTGTGCATCGTCTACGCTCCCGACACTTTCGACATCGACGACGGGACCCGGTCTTTCGTGAGGGAGCCCGCCGGTGGCACCCTGGCAGAGGTGCGCGCGGCAGTAGAGGCGTGCCCGACCAGGGCCCTGCGATTGAGCGAGATCACGGGCCCGTGAAGCCCACGAGGCAGGGAGGAAGTCATGCTGCTCAATGAGAAGTCAGTGGTCATCACCGGATCCGGCTCCGGGGTCGGCCGTGCCTCGGCCCTCCTCTTTGCTCGAGAAGGTGCGAGGGTGGTCTGTGCCGACGTCCAGAGCGAATGGATCAAGGAGACGGTCGGGCTGATCGAGAACGAAGGCGGGACGGCGATCGCCCAGACATGCGACGTCACCAAGGAGGACGACGTCATCGGCGCCATTGCCGCCGCGGTGGCGAGCTTCGGCCGGCTCGATGTCATGTACAACAACGTCGGGATCTCGACGCCCCGGCCCGGACTGAAGTTCGAGGAGCACACCAACGAGGACTGGGACAGGTTGATGAGCGTGAACTTCCGGGGAGTGTTCTGGGGGTGCAAGCACGCAGTGATCCAGTTGAAGAAGCAGGGCGACGGTGGGGTGATCGTCAATACCGGCAGTGTTGCGGGGATGGTGGGATGGGGCGGCACGGTCTACGGCGCCTCGAAGGGGGGGGTGAACCAGCTCAGCCGGGCCATTGCCATCGAGTGCGCCCCCTTCGACATCCGGGTGAACTGCATCTGTCCAGCGGGGATGCCGGGAACGAACTTCATGAAGTCCGGGGCCAGCCGAGGGTCCGAAGGTACCGGCGAGGAGCAAGCCCAGCAGGTCGGCGCCATGCACCCCTTGGGCCGCCCGATCACCGCCGAGGACTGCGCTGCCGCCGCGCTCTACCTGGCCTCCGATCAGTCGCGGAACGTGACGGGCATCCTGCTGCCCGTCGACGGCGGCTACACGGCCCGCTGACGGTGATGAGCGACGCCAAGAGCTCTTCGCCCTACGTGGCGCCGGACGTGAGCCTCATCGGTGATGAACACATACGCCGGTACGAGGAGACCGATGGGGCGATCGGGCACGAGTGGAACGGCACGAGGTGTCTCGTGCTGACGACCAAGGGCCGCCGGACGGGTCAACTTCGCAAGTTCGCCCTCATTTACGGGTGCGACGGTGACGACTACCTGATCGTCGCCTCGAAAGGGGGTGCCCCCACGCATCCGGGCTGGTACCTGAACCTTACGGAGAATCCGGAGGTTCAGGTGCAGGTACTGGGCAAACGCTTTGCCGCCCGCGCCAGGACTGCCACAGCGGAGGAGAAGCCCCGCCTCTGGAAGATCATGACCGCAGGCTGGCCGAACTACGACGTGTACGCGACTCGCACGGACCGTGACATACCCCTGGTGATCCTCGAGCCGCTTCCATTCCCCAGCTCCGGGGAGCCGAGGTGATCTCGGACCCCGCTCCCACCTCGCTCGACGCGGTGCTCTCGCCACCATGGCTCAGCCGTGCCCTTGGCACTTCGTTCCCTGGAGTGGAGGTCACCCACAGCGAGCCCGTCGAGGTCTTGCGCACGGTGGCCACAAAGGTCCGCTTCACCATCGATTGCGCTCCGATGTCTGGGCCGACCCCGCCGGCGGCGCTGTGCGTGAAGGCCTACTTCGACCGGGCCGACCAGGGGTACACGGGCGGCGAGACCGAAGGGGCCTTCTACCGCGAGATGGCGAAGACCTTGCCGGTACGCACACCGGCGTGCCTTTACGTGGGCTCGGACACATCGACGGGGCACACCCTGGTGTTGATGCGGGACTTGACGGCGGAGGGGTCCACGTTCCTCACCGCGCTGACGCCGTACAGCGTCGACGAGGCAGCCGCCACGCTGGATCAGCTGGCGCTGCTTCATGCCAGCCATTGGAACGACCAGGGCCTCTACTCGCTTCCCTGGCTTGCCTCGCGGGTAGCCAGGATACCGGACTCCTTCCCCATCGAGCAGTTGCAGTCCCAGTTGGACGGGCGCCGCGGTGGTCCGTTGCCCGCGGTGATTCGTGATGCCGGCCGACTCGATGCCGCAATGCGCAAGCTGGGCCAGGATGACGATCCCACGTCCGTCTGTGTCGTTCATGGAGACGCCCATGCGGGCAACGTCTTCGTCACTTCCGCCGGGTTGCCGGGGTTGATCGACTGGCAGATCGCTCATCGCGGCAGTTGGGCGACCGACGTGGCCTACCACATCGGCGCGGTGCTCGACGTCGACGAGCGCCAGCGGTCCGAGAAAGAACTACTCCGTCATTACCTCGGTCGCCTCGGCGCCCACGGCGTGCAACCGCCTGGGTGGGAGCAGGCTTGGGAGAAATATCGACAATATCTCGCCTATGGATACTACCTCTGGGGTATCACACGGTTCGTCGACGAGGACATCACCGTCGAGTTCGTCAAACGGCTTGGCACGGCCGTGGCCCAACACAAGACCTTTGAGGCCATTGGCGTCTAACCGTCTCGGCACGTTCAACCGTCCCGAATCGATCGGAGTAGTTCGGGTCGAATAGCCTTCCGAGGACCTCCCAGCCAAGACGCGGCGAGGAGGTTAGCCAAGACGCGGCGAGGAGGCGACTGTCCTTTCGCTCGGTCGCAATGCTCGATAGCAGAAGTCCCAGCACTGCTCGGCGGCAACCGCCGGCGGATCCTTCAATGCCTTCAGGCGCAGCCGGTGGTAGGTGGAGAGGACGAGATTGTTGATGAGGTCTGCCTCCTCGTGGGCGTCCACGGACACCAGTGTCCCAGATTCATGGCATCGGACAATTGCCGATTCGACCAGCTCGACGTAGGGGGCGACGGCACGCTCCATCTCGTCCGGGAACAATTCGAGGAGCCGAAAGTGTTCTCGGACCACGGAGAGCCCGTACCGTGAGTGTCCGGTTTCGACATGGAGAAGCGGCTCGGTGACGATGATCCGGAGCTGGTCTATGGGGGCTGCCTCTTGAAGCGCCTTCTCACCGATGGAATTCACCGAGTCGAGGATCGATTCCTCGAGCATGGCGAGGAGAAGGGCGTCCTTGCTTCCGAAGTGCCGGTAGAAGGTCTTGAGGGCCACGTCCGCCTTGTCGACGACCTGCTGGATCGAGAAGGATGCACCTCCGGACTCGCGCGACAGTGCGAGGGCGGCCTCGAGGATCCGGGTTGCCGGGCCGAGACCGCGTGCCCGTAGCGTCTCGGTAGACCTTGCGATCGAGCGATCGACCACTCGATCGCGCCAGCCCGGGGTCTCACTCACCATGGCCGAGAGTGTAACGGGTCCCCGAATTGGGCCATCTGGCACACATCGTCAGGGGTGGTCATCGGTACGTCGAGTGGCCGTCGACACACGGATCGGGAACGGGATGCCGGTCCATGACGGAATGCCTTCAGTCAGCTTGCGATCTACTTGCACCCGTATCGAGAGCAAGATTATACTTTCATGGTAGACGATCATTCCACCTTGGGGGGCGCATGTTCGGAAGCAAGTCACTGGGGGCACTCGGCGCGGGCCTGCTCTCGATCGCTGGATTGGTCGGGGTAACTGGGCCGAGCGCCGGGGCCAGCACGAGTGCCGCGCCGATCACCATCGGCTTCATCACATCGGAAACCGGAGGGGCGGCCTCGTCCTACATCGGCGCCCAGTGGGGTGCACAGGCCCGGATCGACGCGCAGAACGCCGCCGGCGGCGTCAACGGTCACAAACTGCGACTCATCGTCGAGGATGACCAAACAAGCCCGGCGACGAATCAGACGGACGCCCAGGAACTCGTTCAGAGCAAGAATGCGTTCGGAGTCATCGAGGACTCCTCGCTGACGTTCGGCGGTGCGAAATATCTGAATCAACAGGGAGTGCCAGTGACAGGCGCTGCCATTGACGGCCCGGAATGGGGCGAACAGCCGAACACCAACATGTTCAGCGTGACACCACCTTCACCCACTCCGATCAACGGCGTCTATTACAGCTATACCGATACGGCCAAATTCCTGAAGGCCATCGGAGTGACGAAATTGGCAGGCGCTGTCTACAACATCCAATCGGCGATCCAATCGATGTCGTCGCTGTTCCAGACAGGGCAGAGCGTAGGAATTCAGAATTGCTACGAGAACACGACCGTCCCCTTCGGTGCGGTGGACTTCACGGCGACCGCACTCAGCATCAAGTCCGCAGGATGCGACGGTGTCATCGGCGTGAGCTTGTTGGCGACGGACATCGCCCTGAGCAGTGCGGTGAAGGCAGCGGGGATCAAGGCGAAGCAGCTCTACTACACCGCGTACGATCAGAATTTGCTCGACCAGGCATCGTCGCTCCACGCGATGCAGGGCGCCTATACGACCACTGTTGCGGACTTCGGCCAGCCGAACCCCGCGGCGAAGAAGATGCTGACCGAGCTGAAGAAGTACACGGCCTTCCCGGGTGGTATTCCGAGTCTCAACATCGTTTATGGGTACGCCTCAGCCGACCTGATGATCAAGGGACTGCAGCTCGCCGGCAAGAACCCGACCCGACGAGCGTTCATCACCAAGCTCCGTAAGGTCGGGAGTTACGACGCCGGGGGATTGTTCCCGAGCCCCGTGACGTTTCAACACTTTGGCACGGCGGGCATGTTCCCTCGAACTGCGTGCGAGTTGATCGTTCAGGTCAAGGGCAACGGATTCGTCCCCTACAACCACAACAAACCAGTCTGCGGCAACCGGGTCGCGACTCACTAGAGTCCGCACGCTCCGGGCTGCGGGCACTGGACGGCAAGGCTCATCGACGATCGGTTTGGCCACCGATGTCCATCGTCACGGAGATGCGTGACCTCTCCGTGACGATGGGCCGGGCGGCCGCCTGACGAGAAGGGCGACGCTGCGCTCAGCGGGCTGAGGGAGGTCGCCGGTTCCGCATGGAGAGCTCCGCCCGCCGTGCGGGGAGCGGTGCTGACCGGTGCCCCGGTGCTCAGGTCGAGGGCTCGGTCGTGTAGAGGACGGCTCCGCCAAAGTGCGGCGAGGAATGGCAGGCCAGTCCTACCTCCATGTTGGCCAGCTGACGGTCGCCGGCCCGGCGCGAGAGCTGGAGGTAGCACTCGAGCATTTGGGGGACGCCGTGCAGGCGCCCGTTCCCGAGAGCCCCGCCGCCGGAGGCGATGGGGAGGCCCGTCGCCGTCGAGATGGCCCCGTTCTGCACGAAGTGGTGGGCTTCTCCCTCCGGGCAGTAGCCGAGCACTTCGAGCCACAGGTAGACCAGGGGAGAGAACCCGTCGTAGAGTTGGGGGAGATCGATGTCCTCACGGGTGAGCCCAGAGCTCTCCCAGAGCCGCTGGCAGGCGATGCGGCCCCCTTCCATCATCTCGTCGAGCGTCCACACCGTGCCCGAGGTGAGCGCTGTGGGGCTTCCCTGCCCGTATCCACTGACGTACACCGGCCGGTGGGGAAGATCCCGGGCCCGCTCGGCACTGGTGAGCACGAACGCGGCGACCCCGTCGATCGGGATATCACAATCGAGAATGGATATCGGATCGGCGATCATCCGCGCGTTCATGTAGTCGTCGACGGTGATCGGCTTGCCGTTCCAGTAGGACCAGGGGATGCGGGAGCCGTTGTTCCGCAGCTCGACGACGACCGTGGCCATCTCTTCTCGGGTTGCGCCGTACCGCTGCATGTACTCGTTGTAGGGCAAGGCGATCTGGGCCGGTGGCCCCCACAACCCCTGGGGGGCCGTCCACTGCGCGCCGCCTGGGGCCTGGAGCATCGGGTTCTCGTGATAGCGGCCGGCCGGGTTCGCCAGGGCGCGGTGCAAGAGGACGTAGTCGGCGGCACCGCTGGTGATCGCATTGGCCGCCAACATCACCGATCCGGGCAGCTGGCCATAACCTTGAAAACCGGAGGACCACCGAGGTCGAATGCCCAGGTGCTCGCCCATCCAGGTGGCGCTCACGATGCTCACCCCGTCCACCGCGGCGTGGCCACCGGCCGACGGCAGCACGGCACCGGTCGTGAACCCGTCGACGTCCTCCTTGCGGAGCCCTGCATCCCCGATGGCGGCCAGGGCGGTCTCGATGGCCAACGCACCCAACGGCTTGGATGATCGGCGCTCGATCGGGCTGAGGCCGTAACCGACGATCGCCACGGGAGACCGGAGCCGTCCGCGGGCGCTGGTCATGAGCCGAGCAGCCGAAAGACGGGCAGGGCCACGCCGGGGGCAACGTCTTCGAACACGGTCTCGACCGGGGTTCCGAGGGTGAGTCTTGTTTCGGCGGGGGCAGCCACCCGGGCCAGCAACCGCACGCCCCTGGCGTCGTCGAGCTCGGCCTCTCCGATCACCCAGGGGATCTCTTGGCGAAACGCAGGCAAGAAGGCATCCCGCATGACGGTCCACGTCCTCAGGCGGCCGCGGCCGCTGATCGGCACGAAGGTGAATCGGGCCTCACCAGAGAGACAGGCGGGACAGATCACCACCGGAGGATGGGCGATGCGCCCGCAGGACTCGCAACGTTGCAGTGCGAGGACATGCCGGGCCGCTGCCGACCAGAACCCCTCCGAGCGCGGGTCGGGAACGGGGATCGGCTTGGTCAACTCAGTCATCGATTGCTCCCTTGCCAATCAATCGAGGTGACCCGACGTCGGCAGATGGACACGATCCGTCTCGCTCAGTAGTGACTGCGGTACTGCTCGATGAGGTCAGGTGTCATTCCCCACAGTGCCTTGACCGTCGCTCCTCCGTCGACGACCAACGTCTGCCCGGTGATGCGGGCGGCCAGGCCCGAGCACAACATGAGCACGGCGTTCCCGATGTCGCGGCCCCGGGGGGCAGCCAGGGGGTTGATGCCGTTCACGTTGTACTCGCCCTCGGGCTGGTCCTCGTTGCCCGTGCCCACGTTGCCCGGTGCCACGGCGTTGACCCGGATCCCGTAGCGGCCCAGTTCGTGGGCGAAGGTCTTCACCAGCGAGATGACGCCCGCCTTGGCCGCGCCGTAGGGCGCGTGGTACTCCGCCGCGACGATGCCGTCGACCGACGCCAGCGCCACCATGGCCCCGCCCATTCCCTGCTCGATCATGTACCGCCCGGCCGTCTGAAAGAGGAAGAAGACCTGGGTCACGTTGTTGAGGATGGAGTAGTTCCAGTCGTCCTCGGAGAAGGTCTCGGCGTGATCCCAGACAGCCTTTCCGATGATGTCGACGCAGACGTCGATGCCGCCCATCGTGGCCGCCGCCTCGTCGATCGCCCGCTGCACCTGGTTCCTGTCCGTCATGTCGGCGACGATCGGGAAGGCCTTTCCACCTGCGGCCTCGATCTCGTCCACGATGCCGTGGGCCCGGCCCTCGTCGATGTCGATGCAGGCCACGGTGGCGCCGGCATCGGCCAGGCTCAGGGCGCTCGCCCGACCGTGGCCGGCTCGCTCGGGGATGTAACCCGCCCCCGAGACGACCGCCCGCTTGCCGTTCAGACCCAGATCGATCATGGTGCTCCCCTCGCTCCGCTCCCGGTCATCGTTTCAGCGACCCCCGAGCCATGCCCTCGTGCGGTGGGGTGGCGTGCGGCCCGGCACCGGACCGATTCCCGGAGGGTTCCCCCACCTCATCGACTCCCCCCTTTGTGGCCGACCACCCCGTGGGCATCCCGTGACCGGTCCTCGGAGGGGCGAGCCAGACAGCGCGTTCTGTATTCAGAACAACTCGACTCCATAATCATATAAATCGGGTGGGTCGCGGGCAAGGCCGAGGAACCCGGCAATCCGCAGTTGGGCGTACGATGACATATATGGGGACTCAACGTTGCCAAATGAGGACGTGGTGGCAGAGTCCGAGGGAGCGCTGGTGACCGTTGCGTCGGCCCCGTGAGCACCTTGGCGAGGGAGGGTTGAGATGCCAGGGGACGGACCGTTCTCGAACAGCGCGGCTCGGGCCATCGCCATCGTGGAGTTCCTGGCCGCCCGGCCCACCGAGACGTTCTCGGTGTCCGAGGTCGCTCGTCGGGTCGGGTTGAACAAGTCGACGGCGTACACGTTGATCCGGACGTTGCACCGAGCCGGATGGGCCTTCCGCTCCCCGACCGACCTCCGCTACGGCATCGGCCCGACCGTCATCGTCCTCGGGGAGGCTGCCGCCCAGGCCCTCCCGGAGGTGAGTTTCGCTCGTCCGGTCATGGAGCGACTGGCATCGGAGTTCCGTCGGGAGTGCGTGTTCAGCACGGTGGTCGGTGCGGAGATCGTCATCCTGGCCTCCACCGGACCTGCGGAACTGGGCCTCCCGTGGAGCCGACCGGGTTCACGAACGCCATGCGCCCCACCGTTCGGCACCGTCTTTGTCGCCTGGCAGGACCAGCAAGCACAGAAGGAGTGGTACGAGCGCGGCAGCGTGGTCAACGTCGAGCGTTTCGAGGAGCTGGCGGCAGATCTGGAGGTGATCCGGGAACGGGGTTTCGTGGCCACGCTCAAGACCACCGTAGAGGCTCAGCTTGCCCAACTCATGAAGGACATCGAGACGGCCACGCCCGAAGACCTCCAACGAATCAGAGCAAAGCGGTTCTCGCTGCTCGCACCGGTTGAGTACCTCGTCGGCGGCGACACCGTCGAATCTCCCCTGATCAATTCGCTGCAGGCGCCGATCTTCGACGGGGAGGCGGCTCGCTTCGCGCTGACCGTGGCGGGCATTGACGAGGAGTGGGACTTCGGTACGCTCCGGATCATGGGGAACAAGGTTCGGGCTGCAGCGGACGAGGTGAGCGCGGCGATCGGGGACCTGAAGCGGGAGCGCCAGCACGGGTCGAGGATCGGCGGGACCGCGGCAGGCTCGTGATCGAGGCGAGCGGAACCATCGGAGCGTGAGCATGGCGGATGACATGGGGATCGAACGTCAGCCGCTCTCCTCCCCGCTGTCGGTGGGCGCCGGGGCCGGTCCGGCGGCAACGTCGGCGGTGACCGAGCGCTGGCAGCTGCCGGCGCTACGGGCCTCCGCCTACGCCACACCCGAGGATCTGGTCGCCCGTCGCTCCGCTGCGGGCTCGGCCCCACCGGTGGCGCCCGACCCGAGCGTGTCGGTCCGGCCGGCTGACCTCGGAGATGTCGCGTGCGTCGTGTGCACGCCGGCGCACCCGGGTCGGACGGCTCTGTACTTCCACGGTGGCGGCTACCGCCTGGGTTCGGCCGAGCGGTCCACTCCTTTCGCCACCCGGCTGGCCGCCGCCATGGGTGCCACGGTGGTAGTGGTCGACTACCGGTTGGCTCCCGAGCATCCGTTCCCGGCAGCCCTCCACGACGCCGTTCGTGCTTACGACTACCTGCTCCACCAACGCCCCGAGGCCCCCGTGGTGATCGGCGATTCGGCCGGCGGCGGTCTGGCGGCGGCACTCGTGGTCGCCGCCAAGACCGCCGGCATGCCGGTGCCCCGCGCACTGGTGGCCATGTCGCCGTGGCTCGATCTCACCTGCACGGCCGACACGTTCACCTCGCGGGCCGGGTCGGACCGCCTGTTCTCACGCGAGACGGCCGAGCAGGCGGCGCAGATGTACCTCCAGGGCCATCAGGCCACCGACCACTTGGCATCGCCCCTCTTCGCCGACTTGGATGGCTGGCCGCGATCGCTGGTCTTCGCCAGCACCGACGAGGTCCTCCTGCAAGACAGCACCACCTTCACGGCTCTCCTCGCCCGTGCCGCCGTGCCCGTGACGGCGCGCTTCGAAGAGGCCGTGCCCCACGCCTGGCCTGCGGTGATGCCCGATCTGCCCGAAGCTGCGGTGGCAGTGCGGGCCATCGGAGACTTCGCCGGGGGCCTCGGGAAACCGACCCAGGCCAGGAGCTCGCCGCCGGTTGACCCTTCCCCCGGGTCGACGCGGTGGTGCCTGTGAACGACCAGTTGCGCGGCGACCGGGGTACCGGTAGGTTTCCCAATGACGTATTTGGCAACGTGCCGTTCTGATATGAGAACGCTATACCGGGGGGACGAGAGATCCAAGGGCGTCCCTCCATGCCCTGTCAGGCGCATCGGCGAAACAATCCACCGAATCGGCAGTGAGGAGCAGCGGTGAAACTCGACCTTCTTTACGAGCTGCAGGCGCCGAAGCCGTGGGGCAAGCCCCACCCCTACGGCCAGCGCGAAGCCGAGCAGCACGCGTATTTCGATGCGATCGAACAGGTCAAGCTGGCCGACAAGCTGGGGTACGGAACGGCGTGGTTCGTCGAGCACCATTTCCGAGAGGGTCGCTCCCATTGCCCCGCACCCGAGGTGATGATCGGGGCACTGTCGCAGATCACGGAGAACATCCGTCTGGGCTTCGGGGTGACCCTCACACCGCACGGATTCCGACACCCGGTGCTCAACGCCGAGCGGATCGCCACCGCCGACCTGCTCAGCCGGGGCCGTGTCGAATGGGGGACGGGCCGCTCGACTGCCATGGAGCAGATTGCCTTTGGCGTGAAGGCCGAGGAGAGTCGTGCCCAATGGCAGGAGGCCATCGAGGTCATCGTCAAGATCTGGGAGAGCGAGCGATTCGCTTTCGAAAGCGAGTTCATGAAGTTTCCGGCCCTGCCCCGTGGGGATTGGGAGCCGCCCCGGGCCATGACGCCCATGCCCTATCAGGACCCCCACCCGCCATGCTGGGTCGCATCGGTGAGCGAGGAGAGCGTCGACCTCGCGGCCAAGCTCGGACTCGGCATGCTGAGCCTGACCATTCAAATGCCGGTCGACACCTTGGCCGAGAGGATCAAGCGGTACCGAGAGCTCTCAAAGACAGCGACTCCCATCACGAAGGTGCACACCAACAAGGTCGCTCCGTACACGTTGGTCCATTGCGCCACCAGCATGGCTGAGGCGGAGAAATACGACATCTGGGGCTCGGTGGCATGGTGGTACACGCATCTCATCGACTTCGCCATCGAGTGGGAGCTGCCACCGATGTCCGATGCGGAACTGGCAGAACGCTTCCCGAACCTCGAACCCGCCCGCAACGGCAGCTTCGACCCGAGGGTGTTCAGCGAACAAGACATGATCATCGTGGGCGATGTCGACGAGTCGCTCGAGAAGCTTGAGCGCTATCAACGCATCGGATGCGACGCCGTCCTGTGCTACATGCAATTCGGTCAGCTCTCCCACGAGTCGATCATGACCTCAATCGAGCTGTTGGGCACGAAGGTCATTCCGAAATTGGAGAAGGAGACCCGAGTGTTCGCTCCGGGAGCTGCCGCGCCGACCGAGCCCTGATGGGCGACAGAGGCTGACGGCCGGGGACGGGTCGGGCTCGTCCCCGGTTCGCGGGGAGGGGGCGAGTCCGTGCCGCCCGGGGCGCCCCCGCCCGAGAGTGGGCTCAGCTTCCGGGCGGGGGTGGGGGAGAGGGGGGTTGGGGGATGCCGCGGGCGGCGAACACGACGGTGGTGTCGCGCCGGGCGATGAGCCAGCCGTGGTGGCGGCGTACCAGGCGGTCGCGGTACTCGACCACCATGTCCGGCCCGGTCAGCGGGACCGGTAGGTCGCCCCCGCGGGGGGTCTCGTAGACGGTGGTCTGCGACCAGGAGGTGGCGGTGTCGGCGCCGGCGATGTCGATGACCGCCGCGCCGTTGACGTGGCGCAGGGTCGCCTCGGTCGGGTCGGGGAGGGCGTGGTCGATGAAGGCCCGGATCTCGTCGTGCCCGCGCATCGAGTGCCCACCCGGTCGGTTCCACTCGCCGTCAGGGGTGAACAGCCGAACGAACCCGTCGACGTCGCGGGTGTTGACGGCCAGGGCGTAGCGCGCCAGGACCTCGGCGCAGGCCTGCTTGGCTGACAGCTCGTCGAGCGCCTCCACGGTTGCTCCTCCGTTCTGCGGGCCCCTCGGTGACCCGGACGTCAACGGTACCCGGGTCGCTCAGCCCGCGACCGGGGGCGCGTTGAGCGCGGCGCTGGCCGCCGCCGCCTCCAAGGGCGCAGCGACGGCCAACTGACGGCGCGGCCCAGCGGGGCCGCCGGATCCTCGACGACGGCTTGCGGTGCCCTCGCCACTCGGCAGGATGACGGAGATGTCGCTGATGCCGCCTGGTACACATGGGCAGCCGGAATGGAGTCCCGAGGGAGGGAGTTGCGATGACCGAGGACCGTCTTGCCGGGCGGCGCGTGCTGGTCGTGGGTGCGTCGGCCGGCATCGGCCGCGTGATCGGCCAGCGGCTGTGCGGCGCCGGCGCGCACGTCGCCTTCGCGTCCCGACGCAAGGAGCTGTGCGAGGAAGCTGCCCGGGAAGCCGGTGGGACGGCCGTCGGGCTGGCCTGCGACGTGACGGACGAGGAACAGTGCCAGCGCGTCGTCGACGAGACGGTCGCGGCGCTCGGAGGCCTCGACGGCATCGTGTACTCGACGGGAGCCACCTCGATCGTCGCGCTCGCGGAGGCGGACGCGTCGTGGTGGCGCCGGACCTTCGAGACGAACGTCATGGGGACCTCCCTGGTGACGAAGGCGGCGCTGCCGCACCTGCAGCGCTCGCTGGGCTCCGTCATCTACCTTTCCTCGGTCTCGAGTACCGGCGCGCCGTGGCCCGGTATCGCGTCTATACGTCCACCAAGGAAGCGCTCAACCGGATGGTCGAGACGTGGCGAGCCGAGCACCCCGAGATCGGCTTCACCCGCATCTTCGTCGGACCGACCGACGAGGCCGGCACCGGAACCGAGATGCACGAGAGCGCCATCAATCACATGGTCCGCTGGCCCGGGCTCGGGATCCACTCCGGCGCACTGGGCCGACCGGAGACCATCGCCGAAGCGGTCATGCTGGTCCTGTGTTCTCCCGACCGTGTCAACGACCTCGCAGTGCAGCCCAGGGACAGTCCACTCCCCTGGGGGGTGTGACCGCGCCCGGCGCGGTCGCCTGCTCCGAAGCGGGGTAGCGGCGCTGTCGCTGTCGCCGACGGCAGATGGCGCCGGGGTGTGTGTTCAGGACCCCTCGCCGGCCATCGCGACAAAGCCCCCATCGACGAGCACGTCGCAGCCGCTCATGAACGACGCGGCCTCGGAGACCAGGAACGCGGCGACGGTGGCCACTTCCTCGGGCGTGCCCATACGCCCTACGAGATCGATCATCCCGCGCATCATCGGCTGTTGGGAAAGCTCCTGATTGCCCATCGGCGTGTCGATGATCCCGGGTGACAGTGAGAGGATCCGGGCCCCTCTTCGCCACCATGCGGGGGCCGTTCGGCGGGCAAGGCGGATCACTCCGAGCTTGGACAGGCCGTACGCCACTCCCGGGTCGGAGGGTTCGACCCCCACGGCGCGAAGGCGCCCCGGCAGGTCCTCGGTGAGCGGGTCGTCGAGCACGGCTGCGACCTCCGGACCGGGGGCGGGGCCGTGACCGGCGATCGAGGCGAAGAGGACGGCCGCCGTTCCTGCCGTGACGATGCCGTCCAGCGCCGCCAGGAGCTGGGCGCTCCCCACCAGGTTGACCGCGAAGATTCGCTCCCCTGGCGACATTGTCGGCGAGAGCCCGGCGGTGACGACGAGCTTGCCGAGCCGGCCGATCCTCGAGGCGAGCTCGGCGCAGGCGGAGGCGTCGGTGATGTCGCACTGTACCGGCTCTGCAGCGCCCGCCAACGTGCTTGCGACGCGCTCGGCTGTGTCACCGTGCTGGTCGACGACCAGGATCCGACGGTCTCCCCTGACGGCAGCGGCCACCGCCGTCCCCATGCCCGAACCAGCGCCGATGACGACGTCAACCGTCTCCGCGTGAGCCACGACCCAGCCCTCCCTCCGTTTGCGATCATTGCACCACCGGGCGGTACCTGCCACGGACGGTGTCGACACCGTAGCCACTCGTCGGCGCGAAGGCCTCCGGATGTCGGTGAACAGGTTTCGGGGCCGCCACAAACCTCCGGAGTCCTCGTTCCCGTCCTCCGTCGCCGGCTTAAGCTGCCCCCGATCCGGGAGGGAGCCATGGTCGACACGTCAGCGCTGATCGAGGAGTTGGAGAAGCGTGGCCGCCGCGCCTCTCAGCCCTGGCGGCCCGGGGCCCGCGTGGTCTCGGTCGAGCCGCTGACCGGCGGCACCTCGAGCCTCACCTTCACGGTCCGCTTCGAGGGCGTGCCCGAGGCCGACGAGGTCGTGGTGCTGAAGGTCGCACCGCCGGGGCTCCCGCCGGTGCGCAATCGCGACGTACGGCGCCAAGGTAAGGTGATGCGCGCCCTGGCCGGCCGCGAGGGCGTCGCGGTGCCCGAGGTTCTCTTTGAGGACGCGGGCGATCCCCCGGAGACCTCGCCCTTTCTGGCGATGAACCTGGTGCCCGGCGAGTGCCTCGAGCCCATACTCGTCGCCGATCCGGACCCCGGGCGCTTCGGCGAGTTCCGCGGGCGGGCCGTCGTCGCAGCCCGGGTACTCGCCGCCCTGCACCGCCTGGAGCCGGCTTCCATCGGCCTGGCGGAGGAGCCGGTGGTTTCCGTCAGGGCCGAGATCGAACGCTGGGTCCGCGCCTACGAGACCTCGCCCGCCCACCTCCAGTTCAATTACACCGAGGTCGCCGACCAGCTCCTTGCGTCGATCCCCGAGGCGGTGCGCCCTGTCGTCAACCACGGTGACAACACCCTCTGTGCCGGGGACCGCCTGAGCGCCGTCATCGATTGGGAGATCTGAGATCGACGTAACCGGCAGAGGCCGTTGTGTCGACGGCACCGGGCCGCACACGTGGCCCGGCCGGTGTCCGAGATGGTTTGTCAGCCGGCGTAGACGCCCCAGGGGTCGGACCGGATCATGCGGAAGGCGAAGCGCCAGTGGCCGTCGGGGTCGAGCCGGTAGCTGTCGCGGTAGCGGCCTGACGACTCGGGTCCGCCCTCGCCGATGACCATCCAGTACGAGGCGCCGTGGGCCTCGGTCGGGCCCGCGACGGTGATGGTGACGTTCGAGATGTGGTGGCGCACGAAACGCCGTGGCGGATTGCTGCTGGTACCGGTGACGATGCCGCGGTAGTACCCGTCGACCTGGGCGCGGCCCCGGAAGCGCTCGCCGAACGCATCGAGGTCGGCATCCTCGCAGAAGAGCTCGACCATCTCGTCGATCCGCCCTCGGTCACCGAGGTGGTTGTAGGCGGCCACGAGCTCCGCGATCTGGGCTCGTGCAAGAAGTTGATCGGGGTCCATCGGGCGCTCCTCTCGTCGTCGCTGCACCGTAGCCCGGAGCGTCGGTGGCAGCGGGTAGCTGGCAGCGGCAGCGGCAGCGGCAGCGGGTCCGGACGCCCGGCTCGCGCCCGGCCCCAGGCCCTGCCCGGCCCCAGGCCCGCGCTCTGCCCTGCCCGGCTGGCCCCAAGCCCAGCTCAGCCGGCCCGGGCCCTGCTCGGCCCCCCACGCGCAACCACTGTCGGCACCGGTCGGCCCTCGCTAGCCCGAACTTACGTCGCCTGAAGCAACCGAACCCACTCTTGACCAGGGTGTCATCGTTCGGTCGTGCCGTGCGTTCTGTCTACAAGGGTCCGATTCTCGTTGGGATCGCATGTGGGTCGACCTTGGTGGCGTCCTTGTTCTTCGCCTGGAGCGAGCGGATCGCGGTGGCGACCGGGTCGGCGCGCTGGGGGGTCTCCTCGTCGGCGAAGCACAGCGGCGCCAACGCCTTGCGCACGTGCCAGAGAAGGTAGGCGGCGAGCATGCACACGAACACGTGGGCGCGCACTCGGTTCTCGGTGAAGTGGTAGATCGGGCGCAGGTCGAGATCGATCGCCTTCATGTTGCGAAAGTCCCGCTCGACGACGGCGAGGCCCTTGTAGGCGCTCACCGCGCCCGGAGCATCGAGATGTTCTTGGGCGACGTTCGTGCGGATGACGTAGATCCCATCGAGGCGGGCCTCTGCGGCGATCTCCTCCTCACGGCGAGAGAAGGACAACCTGTCCTCGCCGATCGCGATGTCGAAGTGCTTGGCCATCGCCCTGCTCGGCGAGCACGCGGATCTGGGGCGCTCGAAGGCAGGTGATCCACGAGATGCCGCCGAGGCTTCGGAGTGCCTCGATGCGGGCCGAGGTGATCATGCCCCGGTCGCCGACGAGGACGACCCTTTCGATCTTGAACCGGGTGCGCACCGCCTCGACCGCCGAGACGAAGGCGCTCGGGTCCGCTGTGTTGCCGGCGAAGACCTCGATCCATATCGGCCGTCCCCCGGCGTCGGTCATGAGGCCGTACTCGATCTGAGCCTTGCCCGACTTGTGGTCCCTTGGGCAGCCACGTGCCGCCAGGGGGCAGTGGGTTCCCTCCATCCACGAGCTCGACAGGTCATAGAGCACCATCGAGCCCGCCGAGAGGTGGCGGCGGGCAAGTGTTACCTCGATCGCTGCCTAGCGGGACAAGAGCCAGTCCATCGCCGTGTACACCTCGTCGGTGCCCGCCCCTTGTGGGACGAGGTCGCCAGAGAGGGTCGTGTCGGCCCACCACCACCACCACCACCTCGTCGTCGCAAGGTTGGACGCCGGCTTGGCGCAGCGGGCGATGACGAGGGAGAGCGCGAGATCCCGCTCAGGGCAGGGCGGACCGAGCAGCTTCGCCAGCTCGAGCTTGTCCGCCATCGCCCAGAGCAATGCGACGTGGCCGTGGGGAAGGGAGCGCTCGATGTCGAACCCCTCGCCAGCGACGACGTGGGGCTTCCCCGCCAGCGATTCGCGGATGAGCTCGATCGTCTCGGCGGGCAAGTGGGACAGGTTGGCGAGCGTCTCGTTCTTGACCTTGTTGCGGACGGACCGAGTTGCGGAACCGGTCACTGCCGGCCCGTGCCATGGCGTACTTCTCCATCGGGATGGCGCTGCACTCCGAAGGCTCCTATGAGGACGTGCTGACACTGCTGACCGACGGCCTGGCGTGGACGTCAGGGGACGAGCCGATCGCCCTGCCCTCGAAGTCGGCGATCTTCCAGGCTCGCGCACGGTTGGGATTCGAACCGCTCCAGCAGTTGTTCTCCCGGGTGGCGAAGCCCTTGGCCGGAGTGGGGACGCCAGGAGGGTGGTTGGGGGGACGCCGGCTGGTCGCCATCGACGGCACGTGTCTGGATGTCGCCGACACCCCTCAGAACTCGGCCTACTTCGGACGGCCCGGTGTCATGAAGGGCGAACAGGCCGCCTTCCCTCAGGCCCGGGTGGTTGCCGTGGCCGAGTGCGCCACCCATGCCATCTTCGATGTTGTCGTCGGGAAGTACACGACGGCAGAGAACACGATGGCGGGCGAGGTGATCGACCGGTTGACGCCGGGGACGCTGTTGCTCGCCGACCGTGGGTTCTGCGGGTTTCCCCTGTGGTCACGGGCCGTTGCCACCGGTGCCGATCTGCTGTGGCGGGCCATGGGGAACATGAAACCTCGCCCGCTCGAGACCCTGGCCGACGGTTCCTGGCTGGCCGAACTGCGCCCGTCGGGCAACGCTGGTCGCAAGGCCACGCCGCTGACCATCCGGGTCATCGACTACCGGATCGACGATGGGCGAAGCAACGACGAGCCCTACCGGCTCTTCACCACCATCCTCGATCCCGAAGACGTCTCCGCCCTCGACCTCGCTGCCGCCTACACGCAGCGGTGGGAGATCGAGAGTGCCTTCGACGAGCTGAAGACCCACCAGCGCGGCCCTCGCACCGTGCTGCGATCGAAGTCGCCGGACCTCGTGCTCCAAGAGATCTGGGGACATCTCTGCTGCCACTACGCCATCCGAACCCTGATGTGGGAAGCCGCCGATCACGTCGGGTGGCTCTCATGGGTGACGACAAGCTGGGTTACGGTCTGATCGACGCCGACAACCACTACTATGAGGCGGAGGACGCCTTCACAAGGCATGGCGACGAGGACGTGAAGCGCTTCGTCAGGTGGGTCCAGGAGGGCAAGCGGCGCAAGCTGGTGTTCGGGGAGCGCATCTCGGACACCCCGGGCAACCCGACGTTCAACCCCATCGCCAAGGCCGGGGCGTTCCACCAGCGCCTCAAGGACCTCGAGGCCGGTAAGGGCCGCGACTCCGACTGGGAGTTCTCCAAGTCCCAGTACGGCGAGCTGGAGCCCCTGCAGGCCGCCTACCGGGAACGGGACGTCCGGCTCGACGTCATGGACGAGCAGGGCGTGGAACAGTGCTTCCTCTTCCCGACCCTCGGCGACTGCGTCGAAGGCCTGATGATGGACGACCCCGTCGTCGGCCACAAGGCCTTCCATGCCTACAACCTCTGGCTCGAGGATGACTGGGGGTACGGCTACAAGGGACGGCTGTGGTCGCCGCCGTACATCCCGATGCTCGACCCGGAGCTCGCCGCAGACGAGCTCGAGTTCGTAGTGAACCGCGGTGCGAAGGTCGTGTCGGTACGGCCTGGGCCCACCGCCGGCCGTTCGCCCGCCGACCCGGCTTTCGACCGCTTCTGGTCCATCGGCAACGAGGCGAAGACCTTCGTGGCCTACCACGCGTACGGTGGTCATACCGTCTACGACGAGACGTTCGAGAGCCTCTACGGTCGGGTGCCCTACGCCGACAAGTACTACTACGAGCTTCTCAGCCACACGCTCTCCGCCACCCGCGGGATCCAGGAGACGGTTACCGCCCTGGTGCTGGGCAACCTGTTCGGGCGGTTCCCGAACGTGCGTGTCGGCTCGATCGAGATGGGCATGCAGTGGGTGGCCGCAACCCTCCACGCGGTCGATCATGCCGGAGGCATCATCGCCCGTGAGGTCCGGGCCTTCGGCTCCAGGATCAGCGACCTGCCCTCTGACATCATGAAGGCGCACGTCTATGTGTCCCCCTTCCCGGAGGAGGACGTGATCGCCCTCACCGAGATGATCGGTGTCGATCGGGTGCTGTTCGGCTCCGACTGGCCGCATCCGGAGGGCAACATCACCCCCGTCGACTATGTCGAGTGCATCCAGAAGCTCGATCCCGCTGACGTGAAGCGGATCATGCGCGACAACGCACTCGAGCTGCTGACCCGATAGGGGCCGGGGCCCTCGAGGGGGGTCGCTCTGCATCTGGCGACACAAGACGACTGGCTGCGCGTCCGGGGACGGGGGGGACCAGGGTCGCGGCCCGGCCTCGGTTAGGTGGTCGCTCCCCTTCGTGGTCGGCTTCGTGATGGTTCCGTCGCGCCGACGAGTGGCGAGCGCGTTGAGCAGCTTGCCCAAATGGGCGACGCGGTCATCGAACAGATCCTGAGCGGCGAGCTCGACAGGCCGATCGACTACGACCAGGACCACGACGAGTGGGTCGTGGTTCTCCAGGGCGCTGCCGAGCTCGAAGTCGACGGCGAGAGGCCCTCATCTTGGAGTCGGGCGACTGGGTTCTCCTGCCCCGAGGAACGCCCCATCGCCTCGTACGGACCACGAGCGGGACCAGCTGGCTCGCCGTTCACCTTCCGGGCCGGTGTAGCCACCCGCGCTTGCCTTGTCTGCAGTGCGAGACACGGGGCTGCGTCCGAGCTGTTGCCCGCCGGTGCGGTGGGTCGCCTCAGGAGCTGGCGGTATCGAGATCGAGCGCCCGGACCGATCGTTGCACCTCGGCCAGGATGACCTTGCCCATGGCGTTGCGAGGGAGCATGCCGACGATGAAGGCCTCGGGAACCTTGTACCGGGCGAGCTTGGCCAGGCAGTGGGTACGCAGGGCGTCGACGTCGAGGGGCCGCCCGTCCCGTCCGGGGCCTCCGAGCTCGACCACTGCGGCCACCCGGGCGCCGAGCCGATCGTCGGGGACGCCGACCACGCAGCTCGCCTCGATGCCCGGGAAGTCGTTGACCACCCTCTCGACTTCTGCGGGGTAGACGTTGGCGCCACCTCGCAGGATCAACGACTGGTGGCGATCCTGTACGTGCAGGTAGCCATCGGCGTCGAGGAATCCCACGTCCCCCGTATGCAGGAGCCCGTCGCAGAGGGCACGCTCGCTTGCCTCGGGATTTCGCCAATAGCCGATCATCGGGCGGTAGAGAGAAGCCAGCTCGGGGTCTTGGGACGGACCCACGCAGATCTCACCCGAGCCACCCACCGGCCTCTCGTCGCCGCCGTCGCCCAGTATGCGCACGGTGAGGTGGGGGAGGGGGAGCCCGCTGGCGGCCGCGTCGACCTCTTGCCCGACTGGCACGATCGTCACCACCGTGGGCACCTCGGTCGAGCCGTAGGTCGAGTAGGCCGTGAGCCCGAATTTCTCCGTGAACCGGTCCTTGGTCGACTGCGGGCAGTGGCTGCCGCCGCTCCACACGTCGTGCAGCGATTGCAGGGAATCGGCCGGGACCTCCTCGTTGGTCGCCAGGCCGTAGAGCATCGCCGGGGCACCGTTCCACACCGTCGCCCTCTCCCGGGCGATCCACTCGGCGATCCCGACCGGATCGACACGGTCCATCACGATGGCCGTTCCGCCGCACTGGGGGACGAGGAGCGTGGAGAGGACCTGCAGGTTCAAGATCGTCAGCGGGAAACAGTCGGCCTTCCTCAGCTCCGAATCGAACGGCCGGGACTGGACGATCATCCTTCCCGGGAGCATCAGATTGTGCTGGGAGTGCACGGCCCCCTTGGGGTATCCCGTCGTTCCGCTGGTGTACGCGATGGCGGCGGGCGCCACGGGCTCGGGCACCGGAGGCGTCTCCGCAGTCTCCTGCGCCAGCATCTCGCACCACTCCGATCCCGGGCTCGGGTCGACGGTCAGGAAGCGAGCCACCTGGTGGGCGCCACGTTCCCCCCGCACCTCCTCGACCATTGCGGCGTCACCAGCGAAGAAGGCCGCCTGGCTGTCGGCGAGGAGGTACGCCTTCTCGGGCGGGGCGAGGGCGCGGTTCACGCCGACCCAGATGGCGCCCAACCGCATCGCCGCGTGGAAGAGTCCGACCAGCGGAAGGTCGTTGGGCAGTGAGACACCGAACCGGTCGCCGGGCCGGACGCCGGCGCCGATCAGGGCGCGCAGGCTCTGCTCGGCCAACTCGTCGAGCTGACGGTAGGTCAGGCGGCCGCTCCGCGCGACGACGGCCTCCGCGTCGGGCCGTTCCGCCAGAGCGCGGTCGAGAACACCGGCCGCACTGAGTGGTCCGATGCTCATCAGGCGAGCCCGCTACCGAGGCGGGAGCGCAACGGCGGCGGTCCTCGCCCCTCGGTCGTCCGTGTCGCATCGAGTCAATCCGTGCCGTTGGAGGCGAGGGGAGAGCGAGCGGGGCGCAGCCAGTCGAATCATGCCCAGATGGTATGACGGGGGAGCCTCCCCCGAAGTCGAGGAGCCCCTGCATCAGTGTCGCCAAGGCCGACTGAGGACCAAGTCGCAAGCGTGCTTACCTGCTCCCACCCAGGGCCGACAGGCAGAAGCGCCAGAGGCGCTCGGCCTCGTCGTCCGCATCCCCTGCCGGTTGGACGAGGGAACCGTAGTGGAAGACGGCCATCACGAGCTGGTTCACTAACCAGGCGTCGTGCTCGGCATCCGCCGGGCTGAGCAAACCCTCGGCGCTGGCCTGCTCCAGGTCGCGCTGGATGAGGTGGGCGAACTGGCCGGTAGCGGCCGCCACCTCGTCGGGGTAGAGCTGGAAGAGCCTCCAATGCTGCGCAGTGATGAACCGAGCGAAGCTCGGGTTCGATCTCCAGGAGCTCACCGCAGAGGTCACATAGTGACGGATCCTGATCACTGGATCATCCGTGCCGCCGCGCCGGCTCTCGTAGTCGCGGCAGAACTCGCCGATGAACTCCTCGAAGACCGCAAGCAGCAGGCTGTCCTTGCTCTCAAAGGAGCGGTAGAAGGTCTGGACCGCGACGCCGGCCTCGCGGGTGAGCTCCTGGGTGGTGAAGTTGCCGCCCTGGCGCTCGATCAGTCGTCGCGCTGCGGCCATCAATTGACGTGCCTGATCGATGCTCCTCGCACGCGATCGCTGGACCTGCTCGGAGTGCTCCACGACGCGCTCGATCCACGACGGCCCGCCGACGACTCCCGTGTGGTCGCCCTGCTCGTTCGGGATCTCCGTCTGTTGTTGGGCGGTCATCAGGTGGGCTCCGAGGTGTTGACGACGGTGTCGCCGGAGGAAGGCGACGAATTGCAGGCTACCCCCACCCTGGTGCGCATCCGGCCGTTGCCCGACGCGCCACCACCAGGCAGGACCGGGAGGGCTCCGTTCACAGGATGACGCCTGCCTCCTTCATCGAACCGATCTGGTCCCAGTCGAAACCGAGCTCCATCAGGATGAGCTCGGTGCTCTCGCCCTGCTCGGGAGCGCGTCGCATGGTGGGGGGCTGCTCGTCGAACTGCACGGGGACTGCGGGCATCCGGTAGGAGATCCCTTCCTCGAGCTGCACCTCGCCGAGGTATCCGTTCGCCAGCACCTGCGGGTCGTCGAGGAGCTCGGTGACCGACTGGACCGGCGCCCAGGGGGCGTCGAGCTGGCGGAGCAGCTCCTTCCACTCGACATAGCTGCGCTTCGCGAACTCGGCATCGAGCTCAGCGACGCAGGCCGCGCCGTTCTCCCGCCGCGCTGCAAGGTCTGAGTACCTCGGGTCGTCGATGAGGTCCTCTCGTCCGATCAATCGGCAGAAGTCGGCCCAGTAGCGGTCCGCCTCGAGAAAGACGAGCGAGATGTGCCGGCCGTCGCTTGTTCGGTAGGTACCGACCACGGGATTGAAAGGGACACCTCGCCCCGATGCGGGAGCCGGGCTGTCGCCGCCCAGGGTGGCCAGCACGTCTGAGGAGAGGGTCCACATGGCAGTGGCCAGCAAGGAGACATCGACCACGGAACCCTTCCCGGTGCGCTCCTTCTTGAGCAGCGCACCGGCGATCCCGAATGCGAGAGCCATGGCACCGTTGCGGTCGCCGATCGCACCGCGCTGGCTGATGGGGTAGTCCCGCTCGGGTGGGGTGAGGATGTGGGCGAGACCGCCTCTCGCCCAGAAGGCGGAGGCGTCATAGCCCGCCTGGTCGGCGTCCGGCCCTCGCATACCGTAGCCGTTGCCCCGGGCGTACACGAGGCTCGGGTAGCGGGCGCGCAGGGAGCCTGCATCGAGGCCCAGGCGCTCGAGGGCGCCTGGGCGCAGGTTGGTGAGGAACACGTCAGCCGTGGAGAGGAGCTGGTGGAGCACGTCCATGCCCTGATCCTGCTTGAGGTCCAGCGTGATCGATCGCTTGCCCCGGTTCGCCAGCGCGACCGAGAGGTTGACTCCTCCGGAGCCCGTGCCGATGCCCTGGGTGGCGAGTCCCCTGTAGGAGTCACCCTCGATCCGCTCGATGTGGACGACGTCGGCCCCCCAGTCGGCCAGTAGCGCTCCGGCCACCGGCACGAAGACCCACTGGGCAAGCTCGACGACGCGCATCCCCTCGAATGGAAGCTCGCTCACGCTCTCTCCTTCCCGGTCAGTCGGCGGTCCGCGGCGTGAGCACCACGACGGGGATCCGACGCTCGGTGCGCGACTGGTAGGTGTCGTAGTTGGGCCAGCTGTCGGTCATGATCTCCCACAGCCGCTGGCGCTCGTCCTCGTTTGCAGTCCGGGCGTCGACCTCGAGGTGCTGGGCGCGCACCTGGATCTTCGCCGCCGGGTGCGCCACGAGGTTGCGGTACCAGTTCGGATGGGTCGGGGCGCCGGCCATTGAGGCGATCACCAGGAAGTCGTCCCCGTCGCGCCCGAAGATGAGCGGAGTGGGCCGATCCTCGCCGCTCTTGCGGCCGGTGGTGGTCACAAGGAGGATCGGGACACCGTTCCAGATGTAGCCGACCTCGCCGTCGGTCTCCCGGTAGCGCTCGACATGCTCCTGCCCCAGGAGCTGGAGGTCCGGCGGCGTGTAGTGCTCCTCGGTCATCGTCGCCTACCCGAAGAGGACCGGCAGGGCCGTCGAGCCCCGCTCGTAAAAGCCGACGAAGCGAGGAGCTGGTCGATCGGGATCGAGACGCAGGTTCGGGAGCCGGTCGAGCAGCGCATTGATCCCGATCGTCAGCTCGGCCCTCGCCACGTGCATGCCGAGGCAGACGTGCGCGCCACCGCCGAAGGCAAGGGTGGGCTTCGCGGGGCGGGTGATGTCGAACTCGTCGGGTCGCTCCCAGCGCTCTGGGTCCCGATTGGCGGAGCCGATGCAGAGGTGCAGGACGGCGCCGGCGGGGATCTCGGTGCCGAAGAGCTCGGTGTCCCTCGTGACCCAACGCGAGAACATCGGATCGGTGGGAAGCCAGCGGACAGCCTCGTCGATCACCGCCTTGATCAGCGAGCGGTCCTTCCGGACCGCGTCGAGGAGCTCGGGGCGCGACAGCAGGATGTTGAGGATGATGCCCATCTGCTTCCATGTGGTCCCCGAGCCGGCGGCCAGCAGCAACAGAGCGAAGGAGTAGATCTCCGGATCGCTGAGTCGCTGGGTGACGCCGTTCTCGTCGGTGATCTCCGCTTCGACGAGCACGCTGATGAGGTCATCCTGCGGCCGCTCCCGTCGGGAGGCCACGATCGGCTTGAGCATCTCGATCAGCTCGAGAGGAGCCTGGATCGCCTCGCGCACGTCGAGGGCCTGCTCGACGGGGAATCCGAAGCTGCCCGTGATGGTGAGGACGGGGATCGCCGCGCAGAAGTCCACGTTGAGCTCCGCCTGCCCATCGGGGGCGAAGCTGTCGATCAGCAGGTCGACGGTCTCCCCGATCCAGTTGCGGATCCACCACGTGGCCTTGGCCGGCATGAAGGAAGGTTGGACCAGGGAGCGGTAGCGGCGATGCTCGGTTCCCCCCATGGACAGGAGCGTGTTGGTGATCGAGGCCTCGCCACCCTTGATGTCAGCCGCCACCGGGGAAGATGCAAATGTCTCCGGGTCGCGGTAGGCGGCGTCGCAGGCGGCGAAGCTGAAGGCCGAGAAGTGGAGGCGGTCCGGCTCGGGCAGGCCATGGAAGCCGAGCGGCGCAGTGATGCCGCTCAGCTCGTGGACGGTGCCGGCCTGCACTGGCGCCTTGGCGCGGAGCGCCTGCCAAGCGGGGCTCGGGTCATCCTGGTAGCCGCCACCCGTCCACTCGAGGTAGCTACCCTCGAGATCGAAGAGCTCGCGGACCCGTGCGATGTCCAAAAGTCGTTTCATCGTGCGACGTATCCTCCGTCGATGGGGAGCAGCACCCCGGTGATGTTGATCGCTCCGTCGGAGCACAGGAAGACGGCTGCTGCAGCGCAGTCCTCGGCGGTGATCGGGCGTCCAAGCGGGTGCGAGGCCCCCACGGACTCGGCGGCCTTCTCCCGCTCGTCGGCTGTGAGGGCCAGGCCGCCGGCAGACATGAAATTCGTGTAGGGCATGCCCGCGGGGCAGATGGCGTTGCAGCGGATGTCAAAGGGGGCGGCCTCGACAGCCACCCCCTTGGTGAGCTGGTTCACCGCACCCTTGGTGGCGCCGTAGACGGTGCCACCCCAGCCGACCAGCCCTGCGACCGAGCCGGTATTCAGGATGACCCCACCACCCCCCTGGGCTTTGAACTGGACCACGGCCAGCTTGCAGCCGTTGAAGGCACCGCCGAAGTTGACGTCGGCGAGGTGTTGGTAGTCCTCCCAGCTGTGGTCCTCGAGCTTGGCACCGAGGCGAGGCGTAGGGATCCCCACATTGTTGAACATGATGTCAAGCCGACCGAAGCGCTCGACAGCCGTAGCGATGGCCGCTTGGACATCCTGTTCCATCGAGACATCGCACCGCTGTGCGACGGCTGCTCCGCCGGCTGCCTCGATGAGCCTGGCCGTCTCGAGCACGGCCGCTTCGTTGATGTCCACGCAGACGACCCGAGCGCCCTCTTGGGCGAACCGGAGCGCACTGGCGCGGCCCACGCCTCCTCCGGCGCCGGTGACGACAGCGACCTTGTTCTCCAGCTGCATCTCGAACCTCTCTCCCTGTTGCTCGCGTCAGTCTGTCTCGACGTGGATAGCGCTCATAGGACAGGCCTCGGCTGCCGACTCGACAGCATCGATCGGATCACCGACCGGGTCGGCCAGAACGACCTTCGCCTGCTCATCCTGCGAGAACGTTCCTGGCGCGAAAGTCGTGCAGAGTCCACTTCCCATGCACAGCTCCCGGTCCACCACCACCCGGAAGCCGGCGTCGCGCTCAGGCACGAGCCAGGACGGGGGGCTCGGCCGGCGTGAACCGGTAGAGGCGCTCGGCGTTGCCGCGTAGGATCTTGTACTGGGTGTCCTCGGGGAGGTGGCCGATGCGGTTCTGGACCACGCTGATGCTGTCCGGCCAGGTCGAGTCCGAGTGCGGGTAGTCGGTCTCGCACATGATGTTGTCCTCGCCGATCTCGCCGATGCTGGCGATGCCATGCGCATCGTCGATGAAGCAGCCAAAGACGTGCTCATGGAACAGCCCCCGGATGTCGAGGGTGTCGAGGTCGATGGCGTCCTGGTTGGCGTGCTCGCCGAAGGTCACGCCCTTCGCGACCCAGTGGCGCTGCTTGTCGAGGACCTGCTCCGCTCGCTCGAGGAAGTAGGGCATCCAGCCGATCTCCCCTTCGCTGAGCGCGATCTTGAGCTTCGGGTACTTGGTGAACATGCCGCTGAAGAGCCAGGACAGCATCGTGCCCGAGGTCCGCATCGCGCCCCAGGTCAAGTTGGCCAGGAAGGGCGAGTCGGGGGCGATCTGGGGGACCTGCGAGGAGGAGCCCACGTGCATGCTGACCACCAGCTCGAGTTCGTTGGCCGCTGCCATCACTGGATCCCAATAGCGGTCCTTGTCATGGATCGTCGGGAGGCCCAGCGGCGCGGGGTTCTCGGAGAAGGCCAGGGCCGTCGCGCCCTTGGCGGCACAGCGCTCCATCTCCTTGACCGCCTCGGCGGGGTCCCACATCGGGATGAGCATCAACGGGATGTACCGACCGGGGGCGGCGCCGCACCACTCCTCGATCATCCAGTCGTTGTAGATCTTCAGGCAGACGAGGCCGAACTCCCGGTCGTCGGCTTCCATGAACAGCTGGCCGCAGAAGCGGGTCACCGAGGGGAAGCAGAGTGAGGCCAGGATCCCGGCGCGGTCCATGTCCTCCACGCGGGCGACGGGGTCGTAGCAGCCCGGTCGCATCTCGGCATAGGTGACCGGCTCGGGACTGAACTCCTCCTTCTGCTTGCCGGCCACCGCGCTCAGGCCCGAGCTCGGCAGGTACTTGCCGTCATAGACCCAGAACTCACCCTTGTCGCTGGTCTCGATGTGCGGTGCACGGTCGTGGTCCTTGGCGGGGAGGCGGTCGATCCACACGTTGGGCGGTTCGAGGATGTGGTCGTCCACCGAGATGAGCCAGTCGAGTGAGCGGTTGTCAGTCATGGGGTTCTCCTATTCGGTGTTTGATCTGTGCTCTTTCGGTCGTGCGGCACTCGTCGGTCGCCTGATCAGCGGGGGAGCTCGCCGATGGCCATGTGCTTGACCTCCTGGAAGGACCGGATTCCCTCGGGTCCTCGCTCGCGACCCAGACCGCTCTGCTTGTAGCCACCGCCGGCGGCGTACGCGCTGAACACTGAGGTGTTGACGTTGACGGCACCAGTTCGCAAGCGGCGGGCGACGGCCGTCGCAGCGGCCACGTCAGCTCCGTAGACCTGCCCGGAGAGCCCGTAGACGCTGTCGTTGGCGATCCGCACCGCGTCATCGAGGTCCTGGTAGCCGATCACCGAGAGCACGGGTCCGAAGATCTCCTCCTGCGCCGCCGGGTTGGCATTGCTCCCGAGGTCGAGGACGGTCGGCTCGAAGTAGTAGCCCTTGTCGAGCCCGGCCGGCCGTGATCCCCCGAAGACCACCCGGCCTCCGTGCTCCTCGGCCAACGCCACGTAGCGCTCGCAGCGATCGCGCTGGGAGCCGCTGATGACGGGACCCATCAGAGAGCTGGGCTCGTCAGGATGACCGACCTTGATCATCGAGTACGCGCCGCTGACGGCGTCGAGCACCTGCCCCTTCGCCTCTTCGGGGACCAGCATCCTGGTAGCGGCGACGCATGCCTGGCCGGCGGTCATGGCGACCACCTGCATCGCACCGACTTCGACCTTGTCCACAGCGTCGGGGAGGTAGATCTGGGCCGACTTCCCACCGAGCTCGAGTGCGACGCGCTTCACCGTCGACGCCGCCTGGGCGAGGATCTGCTTGCCGATGGCCGTCGAGCCGGTGAAGGAGACCATGTCCACCGCCGGGTCGGTAGTGAGCAGCTCCGCACCGGCCGATCCTTCCTCGACCACCACGCTCAGAACCCCCTTCGGCAGACCAGCTGCCTCGGCGGCCTCGCCGAGGAGAAGCGAGGAGATCGGCGTCAGCGGGCTCGGACGAAGGATCACCGAGTTGCCCGCCATGAGGGCGGGGATGAGCTTCTGCATCGCCATGATGATCGCCCCGTTGTATGGGGTGATGGCCGTGACGACCCCCACTGGCTCGTGTCGGCGAATGCTCAGCGCCAAGCGACCGCGCACCAGCTCGTCGAGCGGGACCGGGTTGAAGTCCTCGTGGGACATCGAGAGGTAGAGCTCGATGGTGTTGCGCCCAAGTTCGAGCCCTGAGGCGAACTGGGCGCGGTCGGCGAAGACCTGAGGCTGACCGGCTTCGGCCACCATCGTGGCGATCAGCGTGTCACGGGCAGCCTCAAAGTGGTCGAGGAAGGCGCTGACAACGGCAGCTCGCTCCTTCGCGGTCCGATCGGCCCAGATGCCCTCATCGAAGGATCGGCGAGCCTCGTCGATGGCCCGTTGGAACTTCGGGAGCGGTGTCACGGAGACGTCCGCGAGGTGCGTTCCGTCTGCTGGATTCTCGACGGCGAGGACCTCATCGCCCTCCACCCACGTTCCCGCGACGAACGAGCGCCGTCCGGCGAAGATCTTGTGCGCCCCCATGCGAATGCCTCCCACGCTTCTCAGTACGGCATTCCTTCTAGCATAGAATGGCGTTCACATCCATCGGCGGTCTGCCGGGCAGCGGACCTCCGGATCGGTGCCACCTCGGGAGCGGCTCGGGAGGGCCAGGAGCTCGCGGCCAGGCCCGTCCGTTCGCTGGCTGGCGCCGTCGCCAAGGAGGATGGAATCGACGTCGACGTCAACATCAGATACTATCGGGAGATGCCTGCATGGGCCGTGCCTTCTCGGGCCGGCCCAGTCGTCCGGCTGCGGATCTGTCAGCCAAGACCCACGGAGGGACCCATGGAACATCGACTTGACTACCCGGTCTTCGACGCCGACAACCACATGTACGAGCAGGCGGACGCCTTCACCCGCTACCTGCCCGACGAGTACAAGCACGTGATCAGGATCATGAACGTCGACGGCCGCGACAAGGTGGTCATCAATGGCACGATCTCCGAGTACATTCCCAATCCCACCTTCACCCGGGTCGCAGCTCCGGGCGCACAGGAGGATTTCTTCAAGAACGGGAACCCCGAGGGAAAGTCCCGTCGAGAGATCCTCGGCAAGGCCATCGAGGCCCCGGACTCGTTCTTCCGCCCCGAGCCCCGGCTCAAGTTGATGGGCGAGCAGGGCATTGACCGGGCCATCATGTGGCCGACGCTGGCCAGCGTGCTCGAGGAGCGCCTGACCAGGGAGCCAGAGGCTACCCACGCAATCGTCCATGCGTTCAACCAGTGGATGTACGAGGAGTGGACGTTCAATTACGAGGACCGCATCTTCCCGACCCCGGTGATCACCCTGCCGATCGTGGATGAGGCTCTGAAGGAGATCGATTGGATCGCCGAGCGGGGGGCCAAGATCATCCTGGTCCGTCCCGCTCCGGTGCCGAGCTTGAAGGGTTTCCGCTCCTTTGCTCTGCCCGAGTTTGATCCCGTCTGGGCCAAGGTCCAGGAGTACGACCTCACCGTCGGCATGCACTCGTCTGACGATGGCCTGACTCGCTACTACAACCAGTGGGAGGGTCACTACGACGAGATGCTCCCGTTCGTGAACACGACCGCCTTTCGGGATGTGCAGCACCTCATGAGCCGCGGCATCTTTGACGCCATGCTCTCAGCGGTGACCCACGGGATGCTCTCGCGCTTCCCCGACCTGCGCGTGCTGCCCGTCGAGAACGGCTCGAGCTGGGTGCTCCCCCTGATCGAGGCCCTGGGCCACTCCTACGCCAAGCAGCCGAAGCTTTACGAGGAGGACCCGGTCGAGGTGCTCCGTCGCAACATCTGGATCCACCCCTTCTTCGAGGAGGACCCGGTGGGCCTCATCAAGGCGATCGGCCCGGACAAGGTGGTCTTCGGCTCGGACTACCCGCACCCGGAGGGCCTGGCCGACCCCGTTTCCTACGCCAAGGTGCTCGAGACGCTGCCCGCCGAGGACGTCAAGCGGATCATGGGCTCCAACCTGGCGGAGGCGCTCAAGGTCGCCTGAGGTCGCTGGGTCCTTCGCCCGCCGGCGGTCACCAGAAGCCTCACCCTTGGCGACGCCGACGGGCGAAGGCGATCACCTGAGAATCAAATCCTGTCGGCTGCCGGCCGGTGGCTGGGGACGCGTACGGGATCACTCGAGGAACTCGCTCACCATGTTGGTGACCGCGTCGAGTTGATCGTGGTGCACCCAGTGCCCGGCGTGCTCCACGATCTGAAGGCGGGCGTCGGGGAAGTCTTCGAGCAGGTCCGTCCTCGATCGGGTCGCCCAGCTCTCCGCGCCGCCGATCAGCAGCAGCGGGCAGGCGATGTTGGCCCAGAGCGCCCGCACATGGCTGCCGCTGAAGTCCCACGGATCGTGCAGGTGCACGTAGTTGTCGAACTTCCAGCTGTAGGAGCCGTCCTCGTTCTGGTTGCTGCCGTGGATGGTCAGGTGACGAGCCTGCTCGGACGACAGGTGGGGGTTCGCCTCCTTCATGCGCTCGAACGCCTCGTCGAGGGAGCCGTAGCGGCGAGGCGACCGTCCCGACATCTCCCGGCCCAGCTGTATCCAGTGACGCAACTGATCGACCGGCGGCGGGCGGTGGCTCTCGGCTGGTCGGCCGAAACCCTCGATCGACACCAGGCGCACCACCTCGTCCGGGAAGGCCCCGGCGTACTGCAGGGCGACGATGCCCCCTAGCGAATGGCCCACGATCCGCACCGGCGCCGCCCCCGTCTGGCGCACGAGCTGGGCGATGTCGTACACGAATTCCGAAACGGCGTAGGCCGAACCAAGGCTCCACTGTGAGTCACCGTGCCCCCGGAGGTCCGGAGCCAGGACGTGGTACCGGTCGGCAAGGCGATCCGCCATCCAGTCCCAGTTGTGACAATGGTCGCGGTTGCCGTGGATCATGACCAGCGGTGGGGCGCTTTCATTTCCCCAATCCAGGTAGTGCAGGCGCAGCCGCTTGGAGAAGTACGAGTGGGAGGTCGGGGATCGGTCGAAGGTCACCACGTGTCAACCATAGGCGGGGGGCGAGGAAATCCACTCCGTTGGGCGAGCTGCCTTGTTGCCCTTCAGCTCCAGCGCCGACGGAGCGCGGACGGGTCCGGGCTTCCTCGTCGCGTCCTCAGGACCACCCGGGGACCAGGCCCAATTCCCGACAGACCTCCGGGGCGTTGACCGTACGACCGTTGGGGTCGGCGGCGGCGGGGTCGGTGACGAGCCACGCGCACACGGCCCCGGGGACGTCGACGGGGACCCCGGTGCTGGCATCGAACCCGAATGGCTTCATGTCCTGGGCGATGCGTTCGGTCGCCACGAACCCGGGCTCGAGGTTGTAGGCCCTGATGCCCCTGTCGGCAAGCTCGAGCGCCACGATCCCCGCGATCCGGTATGCGGCACCCTTGCTGAACCCGTAGCCCAGACCCCAGCCCCCGTTGCCCGCCGGGCCGGGGGGATCGCTCAGGCCCGAGGCCGACGACACGTTCACGATCGTGCCGCCGCCATGCTCGAGCATCGAGGGCAGGACCTGCTTGATGAGAACGATCGGCGCCATGGCATTGCCCTCGAGATGCTTGTCGAGCAGCTCGAGGGGGGTGTCGATCAGGCGGTCCATGTGGCCGGGGCCCATGTACCGGGCATTGTTGACCAGCACGTCGATGTGCCCCCACTGGGCGAGGACCGTCGCGGCGGCGGCCCCCAGAGAGGCTCGCTCGAGGATGTCCGCTGGTACCACCATCACGTTGACCCCCTCGCGCTCGATCAGCTCCGCCGTCTCGTCGAGACTGCCGGGCAGCGGGGTCGTGTCCGACCGCTTCACCGTCGGCGAGTGCTCGCGGCTCTCGCCGGGGTGCACCGTGCGCGCCGTGATGGCCACATCGAACCCGGCGCGAGCCAGGTGCTGCGCGATGCCCTTTCCGATGCCGCGGCTTGCTCCGGTCACGAACGCCACTTTTCGGGCCATGTCGTTCCTTTCGATCGGACCTGGCCACCGGCGAGGCCCCCCGGGATCATGGCATTGGCCGTACGAGCCCCGTGCACGGCCGTCGCCTGCCAGCTCGATGCGCTCTCGCGTCATACCTGGCCGACCGGGCTGGGGTGACCGGGACGCTCGAGGCTCTGGTCACCGACGCCGCCCGAGATCGCTCCCCGGACAGCACGAAATCCCTGCTAGCAGGACTGGGTCGGCTCACTCTGGAGCGGCCGACTCCACCATGTTTCGAGCAGGGGCCCGGAAGTTCGTTCTGCAATTGGCCCTCGAGGCGCTGACCTGGACCGACCCTCCGGCTCAGGAACCAGTCGGTGGTGTCATCTCGAGCGCCCCCGAGATCCAGTGCTGGACCGCGTGGCGGACGCTCGACACGTCGGTGTGCTCCGACTCGGTGAGGACGACCGCGGCGACGCCGCGCAGCATCCCATGGAGCACGACGGCCATTGGATCCGGGTTGATGTCCGACCGGATGGAGCCGTCGGCCTGGCCGTCGCGGATGTTGCGTGCCCAGCCCTCGTAGGCCCGCCGCTCAGCCTCGAGCATTCCCTCGATGGATGCGTTCGACGGGAATGTCGCACCCCACATCACGAGCAGGGCCCGCAGCTCGGCCGTCGGGTGCTCGAACAGCTCGAGGTAGGTGTCCGCGACGGTCCGGATCAGGTCGAGGCCCGAGATGTGCCGGAACGCCGAAGTCGCCCGCACGGCATCGGCCATGGCGGATTGGACGGCGTCCTGCGCCGTGCTCGCGACCCTCGCGACGAGGGCGTCCTTGGACCCGAAGTGGTGGGTCGGGAGAGCGCGACTGGTGCCCGCCCGCTCGCCGATCACGGCGAACGACGCGCCGCTGACACCACGTTCGGCGATGGCCTCGGCGGCCGCCGCCAACAGGGTGCGTTCGGCGTCTCGGCGACGTTGGGCCTGGGTGCGACGGACACGGGTGGGTTCGGGCATCGTTCGTGAACGGTACAACCTGTGCCCTGGACAGCGAGGTCACTTTGCTATACGATCGACAAGTAAGTTTCGTCGAGCCACGGCCGGAGCTCAAAGGGGATGCCATGACCGGGGGACCCGTCACCAAGCTGTTCGACGCCGACAACCACTACTGGGAGACCAGCGACGCCTTCACCAGGCACCGCGACCCGGCGTTCGCGGAGCGGGGCCTGCAGGTGAAGCAGGTCGACGGCGTCATGCGCTACGTCCTCGACGGCGAGGTCTTCGGCTTCCTCCCGGGCCCTGCGGACCACCATCCCCGCCCGCTGCCGGGCGCGTTCATGGACTACTTCAAAGGCGCCACGAGCCGTGACGTCTTCACGTCCAAGATGACCGAGAAGCTTGCCGACCACCCTGAGTGGACCGATCGGGACGCGCGGCTGAAGATCATGGACGAGCAGGGCGTCGAGGGCACGTGGATGTTCCCGTCGCAGGGCGTCGTCCTCGAGCCGTCGATGCACTCCGACCTCGATGCAACGGTCGAGACGATCCGCGCCTTCAACCGGTGGATCGAGGAGGTGTGGGGTTTCGCTTACCAGGACCGTATCTTCGGCGTCCCCTTCCTCACGCTGTCGGACCCCGAGGCGGCGGTGAAGGAGCTGCAGTGGTGCGTCGAGCGCGGGGCCCGAATGGTGTGCGTCCGTCACGGCGCGGCCGTCACCGCAGACGGCGTGCGTTCCCCGGCCGACCCGGTGTTCGACCGGTTCTGGGGGCTGATGCAGGAGGCGCGGGTTGTGTTCACGCCGCACGACGGCGCCGACGGCACCTATGCCGGCCTCGGGAAGTTCCTGTCGGACGCGTGGGGCGACGAGCACCTCGGTGATCTCCGTCACGGCAACACGTCGCACATGGGCCAGATGGGGACATTCTCCGGCCTTCTCAAGAATCGGATCATCCACGATTTCGCCTACGTGATCACCGCCCACGGCCTCTTCGAACGGTTCCCGAGACTGCGTGTCGCGTTCATCGAGTTCGGCTGCGCCTGGGTGCCCTCGCTACTGGAAGCACTCGAGTACCTTGGTCATGGTGGCAGCTTCACGAGCAGCCCACGGGACCAGTTTGTGGAGCACTGCTGGGTGGCACCGTTCGTCGAGCAGGACGTCGTCGAGTTCGCCCGGCACATGCCCGTCGAGCGGATCCTCTTCGGGTCCGACTGGCCGCACGGTGAAGGGTTCCCCGAGCCGAAGGACTTCCTCGCCAACGTCGCCCCGTTCCCGGTCGAAGACCAGTGGCGGATCATGTATGAGAACGCGCACGAGCTCACGTTCGCGTGAGAGAGGTAGCACCGTGATCTATGACATCCTCATCAAGGGCGGGACCGTCATCGACGGGCTGCTCACGCCCCGCTACAAGGCCGACGTCGGCATCAGGAACGGTCGGATCGTCGAGATCGGCAGCGGCCTCAGCACCACCGACGCCGCCGAGGTCGTCGACGCGTCGGGGAGGATCGTCGCCCCCGGCTTCGTCGACGTGCACACGCACTACGACAGCCAGGTCTTCTGGGACCCGTGGTGCACGATGTCCGGCTGGCATGGTGTCACGACGGTCCTCATCGGCAACTGCGGCTTCGGGTTCGCGCCCTGCAAGCCCGAGGATCAGGACCGGGCGATGCTCTCGCTCTCTCGCAACGAGGCAGTACCGCTGAAGACGATGCGTGCCGGCATGCCGTGGGACTGGGAGTCCTTTCCCGAATTCCTCGACAGCGTCGGACGCACCCCGAAGGGTGTGAACGTGATGTCGCTCGTCCCGCTCGCGCCGCTGTATGGCTACGTGATCGGCGTCGACCAGGCCAAGGAGCAACGGGCGTCGGACGAGGAACTCGACCGGATGTGCCAGCTCGTGATCGAGGCGATGGAGGCGGGCGGTTGCGGCTGGAGCTCGCAGATCTCCGGCGACGCCGGCAACGTCCAGCGTGACTACGACGGCACGCCCATGGTCACGGACGAGATGACCTCCCGCGAAATCGTCGCCTTCGCACAGGTACTACGGCGCCTCGGTCGCGGCACGACACAGATCACGGGCTCGCTCGACACGGCGGCGCTCATCGCCCGCGAGAGCGGCCGGCCGATCATCTGGAACGCGCTGGCTCCCACCGGCGCGGTCAATCAGCACGGCGAGTTCCGCTACCCGCATCTCGAGACGATCGCCCGGCTCGACGAGCTCAACCGCGAGGAGGGCCTGCGCGTCTTTGCCTCCGCGCAGATCGTCCGGTTCAAGTCGGAGATCGTGTTCGAGGACTACAATCTCATGGACATCTTTCCGGCATGGCAGGAGGCGACGCTCGGCACGTTCGAGGAGAAGATTGGCAAGCTCGGCGACCCCGACCGTCGACCGAAGCTCAAGGAGGCCGTCGACCAGCTCGGCGGCGGCTTCGGCGCCGCTCGCTACCCCATCGATGAGATCACCGTGAACTGGATCTCGAGCGATGCCCCGAACGCGCAGGAGCTCAAGGAGCGCTACGAGGGTTTCACGCTCGGCGAGATCGCCGCCCGCGAGGGAAAGCACCCGCTCGACGCCATGCTCGACATCGCCGTCGCCGCCCGCCTGAACGCCGGGTTCGGCACGACCATGATCGATATGGACCCCCTGGCGGTGAAGGAGGTCGGCACCTCCTCTGTCGCCCTTCCCGGGATCAGTGACGGCGGCGCCCACACCAAATTTGTCACGACCGCCCGATTTGCCACCGAGGTCCTCGGCCACTGGGTCCGTGAGCACGACGTGATGTCGGCGGAGGAGGCGGTCTGGCGGCTCTCCGCCTACCCCGCGCAGGCGCTCGGCCTCAAGGATCGCGGCTTCCTTCGCGAGGGCGCGCCGGCTGACGTCATCGTTTACGACCCCGACACCCTGGACGCCCTGCCGCAGGAGCGGCTGTTCGACTACCCCGCAGGCGAATGGCGGCTGGTGCAGAAGGCGAAGGGCTACGACCGCATCATCGTCAACGGTGTCACCACCTTCGTCAACGGGGAGTGCACCCAGCAGACGCCCGGCAAGCTTCTCCGGCACGGACGCGACTGAGGCCATACGGGAGGACCTATGTCCACGTACGACATCGTCATCAAGGGCGGCACCGTCTTCGACGGTCTCAAGACCCCGAGGTACAAGGCCGACCTCGCGATAAGGGACGGTCGCATCGTCGAGATCGCCGGCGGCATCAACACCAGCGACGCAGCCGAGGTCGTCGACGCCGCGGGGAAGCACGTCGCCCCAGGTCACGTCGACCTCCACACGCACTACGACAGCCAGCTCTTCTGGGACCCGTGGTGCACGATGTCGGGTTGGCATGGCGTCACGAGCGTCGTGATCGGCAACTGCGGATTCGGGTTCGCCCCGTGCCGTCCGGAGGACCGTGACCGGGCAATGCTCGCGGTGTCGCGCAACGAGGCGGTGCCGCTGAAGACGATGCGCGCCGGCATGCCGTGGGATTGGATCACCTTCCCCGAGTTCCTCGAGAGTGTCGGCCGGGCGCCGAAAGGCGTCAACGTCATGGCGTTCGTCCCGCTCGCGCCGCTGTACGGCTACGTCGCGGGCACCGACTATGCCAAGGCGAACCGGGTGACCGACGAACAACTCGAGCAGATGTGCGTGCTCCTCGTCGACGGCCTCGAGGCGGGCGGCTGCGGCTGGAGCGCGCAGATCAGCGGCGACGTCGGCAATGTCCAACTCGACTACGACGGCACGCCGATGGTCACCGACATGATGACCGAGCGCGAGGTCGTGGCCTTCTCGCGGGCGCTGCGCAAGGTCGGCCGAGGCACAATCCAGCTCACCGGGACGTTGGAGACGGCCGGGCTGATGGCGCGGGAGAGCGGCCGGCCGGTCATCTGGAACGCGCTGCTCGCCGACGGCGCCCTGAACCAGCACGGCGGTGCCAGGTACTCTCATTGGGACGCAATCAAGCAACTCGATTACTACAACCGCGAAGAGGGAGTACGCGTCTACGCCCAGGCCCTCACCACCAACTTCGTCTCCGAGTTCACGTTTGAGGACTACAACCTCCTCGACACGATGGCGCCGTGGAAGGAGGCACTCCTCGGAACGGTCGAGGAGAAGCGCGCCAAGCTCGCAGACCCGGAGAGGCGCAGGGCGCTGAAGGAGATCGACGACGCTCGCGGTGGGCTGTTCGGAGCCGGATACGAGACACGTGCGATCAAAGTCAACTGGATCTCGAGCGATGCGCCGAACGCGCGTGAGATCAAGGAGCGCTACGAGGGCTTCACGGTCGGCGAGATCGCCGATCGAGAAGTGAAGCACCCGATCGACGCGATGCTCGACGTCGCCGTGCTCGGTGATCTGAAGGTCGGCTTCGCGACGAAGCTGCTGGAGACGCCGCCGCAGGCGATGAAGGAGATTGCGACGTCGAACTGGGCCCTGCCGGGGGTGAGCGACGGCGGCGCTCACACGAAGTTCGTGACCACGGCCCGCTATGCCACCGAGCTCCTCAGCCTGTGGGTCCGCGAGCACGACATCATGTCTCTCGAGGAGGCACACTGGCGGCTTTCGTACTACCCGGCGCTCGCAGCAGGGCTGAGGGACCGCGGCTATCTCCGGGAGGGGGCTCCCGCCGACGTCATCGTCTACGACTACGAGCGCCTCGACAGTTGCCCGCAGGAGCGCCTGTGGGACTACCCGGCGGGCGAGATGCGACTCGTGCAGAAGGCCGTCGGCTACGAGCGGATCATCGTCAACGGCGTCACGACGTTCGTCGAAGGCGAGTGCACCCAACAGACCCCGGGGAAACTCCTTCGGCACGGAACCGACTGAAGGGGGGTCAGCGGATGCCGAACGGGAACGACATCATCACCACGATCTTCGACGCCGACAACCACTATTGGGAGACGCACGAGGCGTTCACCCGCCATCGCGACCCGAAATTCGCCGATCGTGGCGTCCGCCTCGTCGACCTTGACGGCAACGGGAGGCTCCGATACGTCTTGGACGGTGGCCGCGTGCATCCGATCCTCCCGGGTCCCGGCGACTTGCACAAGCGCCCGAAGCCGGGTGCGCTCTACGACTACTTCGCGGGCAGGAGCGACAAGGCCCGGCTCGGCAACGAGCTCTCGGCCGAGGAGCCGGGTGAGCATCCCGAGTGGTTCGACCGCGACGCCCGGCTGAAGGTCATGGACGAGCAGGGCGTCGAGGCAGCGTGGCTGTTCCCCTCGCAGGGCGTCTGCATGGAAGGGCCGATGCAGCCTGACATCGAGGCCTCCATCCACATCCTCCGTGCCTTCAATCGCTGGTTGGAGGAGGACTGGGGCTTCGCGTACGAGGGCCGGATCTTCGGCGTTCCCTTCCTGACCCTGTCCGACGTCGACCGGGCGGTCGAGGAGCTCGAATGGTGCCTCGACCGCGGCGCCCGCGTCCTGTCCATCCGGAACGGGCCGGCATTCACGCCCGAGGGCACGAAGTCGCCGGCCGACCCGGTGTTCGACTCGTTCTGGGCCCGTATCGGCGAGGCCGGGGTCGTCGTGGCCCCGCACGCCGGCTTCGAGGACGGCTACGTGAAGGTCGAGCGAGCGGTCGCCGAGGAGTGGGGTCGTGCGCCGAGCGGCGGCGGGGGCATGGGCGACGCGGCGGCCTCCACCGTCATCACGATGCTCATGAAGCGGCGCCTCGTGCATGACTTCGCCGCCATCCTCGTCGCCGACAAGTTGTTCGAGCGCCACCCCGGCGTCCGGGTGGCGTACATCGAAAACGGCGGCACCTGGGTCGGCGACCTGCTGCACGGCCTGCAGGTCCTTCACGGGCAGAACCCGGGCATGTTCCGGGTGAACCCGGTGGAACAGTTCGTCGAGCACTGCTGGGTCGCCCCGTTCGTGGAAGACAGCGTGCCGGACCTCGCCACCCACCTGCCCGTCGAGCGGATACTGTTCGGCTCCGACTGGCCACACGCCGAAGGTGTCGGCCACCCGCGAGACTTCTTCAAGAACGTCGAGGGGCTCTCGATCGAGGACCAGCGGAGGATCATGGTGGAGAACGCGCGCGAGCTGACGCTCGCCTAGGGCGGTTGCCTCATGTTCGGCGTCGGCGCGATCGACACACTCATCGGCTTTCCGACCGATCCCGAGGAGCTCTATGGGAGCATGCGCAAGCTGTTCCGCGATCGCGACTCGGTCGAGCGGTTCTCGATGCCGGCGGAGTACATGTTCAAGGAGATCCCGGAGCACGAGCTCAGGGCGGTCGCCGATCCGGTGGTGGCCACGCTGTCGGAGATGGACCGCCACGGGATCGACGTCGGCCTGGTCAGTCTGACGGCCCACCCCGAGGTCACGCACCGTGCCCTGCGCGAGCACCCCGACCGGTTCGTCGGGGCGTGGACGGTCGACCCCAACGAGGGCATGGACGGCATCCGCAAGCTCGTGCGGGCCCACTCGGAGTGGGGGGTGCGGGCGGCGGCCTTCATGCCACACGGCGTCGTGCCCCAGGTCCCGATCGACGCGCCACTGGCCTACGTGCTCTATGCCAAGTGCGTCGAGCTCGCGATACCGGTGTTCGTCACCGTGGGCGTGGCCGGCCCTCGCGTCCCGTCGATGGTGCAGCACGTCGAGCTGGTCGACCGGGTCATGTATGACTTTCCGGACCTTGTGTTCGTGATGCGCCATGGTGCCGAGCCGTGGGTCGACCTCGCCGTCAAGCTGATGGTCAAGTGGCCCAGCCTGTGCTACTCGACTTCAGCGTTTGCCCCTCGTTACTACCCGCAAGGGATCGTCGACTACGCCAACACACGCGGTGCCGACAGGATCCTGTACGGCGGGTACTTCCCCATGGGCCTTTCGCTCGATCGAATCTTCGGCGAGCTGCCGAACGTGGGCTTCAAGGACGAGGTCTGGCCCAAGTTCCTACGCCACAACGCGGCGAGGGTGCTCAAACTGGAGCAGGAGTGAGCGACGCCCTCGCCGCGCTGGATCGCTCCGCGTTCGAGGCGCACGTCGTCGACTGGTTCGAGGCCAACGCCCCTGGCAAGGGCTCGCCGAACGATTTCTCTGCCGTCCACCTTGTCAGCGCGTCCACGCCCGAGGAGTACCGGGCGCGAGAGGATCACGTCGCCGAGGTGACGCGCTCGTGGCAGCGCAAGCTGTTCGACGCCGGGCTCGCCGCGCGATCGTGGCCGGAGCCCTACGGCGGCCGTGGGGCGCCTGAGTGGCAGGACGACGTCATTGCCGAGGTGTCCCTCCGTTACGGCGTCTCGACGAAGGCCTTCGCCGTCGCCCTCGAGATGCTGCCAGCGGTCCTGTTCACCCACGGGACGCACGACCTCCGCCTTCGCCACCTGCCGGCCGTCGCACGGGGCGACGAGGCATGGTGCCAGCTGCTGTCGGAGCCAAGCGCAGGGTCCGACCTCGGCGGCGTCCGTACGGTGGCGGCGCCCGTCGACGGCGGCTGGTCGGTCACGGGCCAGAAGGCGTGGACGTCGAATGCCGGCTTCTCCCGCTACGCCATCGTCATTGCCCGGAGCGACCCGCGCTCCAGCCGCCAGGCAGGGCTGTCGTGCTTCGCCCTTGACATGGGCGATCCCGGCGTCGACGTCCGTCCGCTCCGGCAGATGTCGGGCGCGTACCACTTCAACGAGGTGTTCCTCGACGATGTCTTCGTCCCCGCCGGCGATCTGATCGGCGGGCTCGGCGAGGGCTGGATGGTGTTGCGCACGATGCTCCGGAGTGAGCGGGCTGCCATCGGCGGAGGAACCAGTGGGCGGGGCGCCGCCAAGTTGCTCGCGCTCGTGCAGCGACTCGACTGCGGCAGCAGCCCTACCGTGCGCCAGTTGGTCGCCCGCACCTTCGCCCGCGAACGGGTGCTCGATCTGCTCGGCGAACGGGTCGCCCTTCCCGGCGCCGTTCCCGCCGGCGGTTCGCTGTCGAAGCTCATGTACTCCGACCATGCGCGCCAGACCGCCGACGAGGTGACGAACCTGCTGGGCGTGCATGCGACGGTCCTCGACGACGAGGAGGGGGCACCGTGGATCGAGCGCATGCTGTTCGCGCCCGGTCTGCGCATCGGTGGCGGCACCGACGAGATCCAGCGCAACACCATCGGCGAGCAGGGCCTCGGGCTCCCTCGGGAGCCGAAGCTCCCCACCGCTAGTCCTCCGGCCGGTCGCTGAGGCCGTTGGCGACGATGAATCGGCAGCGACGGTGCGAAATCCGCCACCCCTCGGGCGTCCGCCGCAAGTCGTCGGTGTACACCGACTTGCGCATGACGCCACTCGTTTGCTCGACGAAGAGCAGGTTCTGCTGCGCGCTCGCGTCGTCAGGTCCGGTCATCTCGATGACGGGCGGCCCACCGAGGTGCAACCCTCCCGGCGCGCCGCGCATCATCTTGCGGAGCCCCGCCTCGCCATCCCACGTGCGCCCGTACACCTCGTATACCGCGTCGGAAGTGAAGCACGCGACCCACCCGTCGACGTCGTCGTGATCGAGCGTAAGGCAGTAGCGGGCCAGCAGCTGCATGATGGCGACGTGGTCCTCGGGTGTCGGCTCCATCTCCGCATTATGCACCTTCGACGGAGGGAGGCTCCACGATGACGTCCGCCGCCGCCGGCTGGCCGACCATTCCCGCCATGACCGCCGCCGCCGAGGCGTTCGGCGACCAACCGGCGGTCGTGGACGGCGCCACGACGCTGACCTACGCCGAGCTCGTGGACGAGGCGCGGGCATTCGCCGCCGCCCTGGTCGGCTCCGGGGTACAGCCGCTCGACCGCGTCGCGGTGTGGTGCTTCAACAGTGCCCACTGGATCGTTGCCGCGCTCGGGCTCTGGGAGGCGGGTGCGACCCTGGTTCCCATCAACACCCGGTTCAAGGGCGGCGAAGCAGCCGATATTCTCGCCCGGAGCCACGCGCGCGCACTCGTGACGGTCACCGACTTCCTCGGCACGGACTACGTGGCGATGCTCGACACCTCAGGCGCCCAGCTGCCCGACCTGGGCCTGGTCGTCGTCGCCCACGGCCCCCCTTCCGGTAGCGCCGTCGGATGGGACGACTTCGTCGGCCGCGCTGACGCTGCCGGGCGGGTCGAGCTGGCACGGCGCGTCGCGGCGGTCCGCGCCGAGCACCCCTCCGACATCATGTTCACGTCGGGCACCACCGGGCGGGCCAAGGGCGTGGTGCAGACCCACCGCCGCACCCTGAGCGTCTCGAAGGACTGGATGGGGATGGCGCAGCTGTCGACTGCCGACCGGTATCTGATGGTCAACCCGTACTTCCACATGTTCGGGCTGAAGTCGGGGATCCTCGCGTCCGTCGGCGCCGGTGTGACGATGTACCCCGAACCGGTCTTCGACGTGCAGCGGGTGCTCGAGACGGTGGAGCGGGAGCGTGTCACCGTCCTTCCGGGCGCGCCGACGATCTACCAGTCCCTCCTCGACTTCCCCCATCGCGACGAGTACGATCTGTCGTCGCTCCGCATCGCCGTGACCGGCGCGGCCGACATCCCGGTCCGCCTCATCGAGCGCATCCGCGGAGAGCTGCCGTTCCGCACGCTGATCGCGGGCTACGGTCTCACCGAGGGCGGCACCGCCACGGCCACGGCGCCCGACGACGAGCCCGAGATCATCGCCACCACCGTCGGTCATGCCCGGCCGACGTTTGAGCTGCGGATCGTCGACGACGACGGCAGCGATGTGCCGGCCGGCGTGGCCGGGGAGGTCGTGCTCCGGGGTGCCAGCGTCATGCTCGAGTACCTCGACGACCCGGTGGCAACGGCCGAGGCGCTGTCGCGGGACGGGTGGCTGCACACCGGGGACCTCGGGTCGCTCGACGGGCAGGGGAACCTCCGCATCGTGGGGCGGAAGAAGGACATGTTCATCGTCGGTGGCTTCAACGCCTACCCCGCCGAGATCGAGAACATGCTCCTTCAGCATCCCGATATCGAACAGGTCGCGGTGATCGGCGTCCCCGACCAGCGGCTCGGGGAGGTGGGCAGCGCATTCGTCGTCACACGACCCGGATCGGAGAGGACAGCAGACGACATCATCTCGTGGGCGCGTGAGCAGATGGCGAACTACAAGGTCCCGCGTCTCGTGACGTTCGTTGACGCGCTGCCGTTCAATGCCACGGGCAAGGTCGTGAAGGACGAGCTCCGGAAGCGCGCGGCGCAACTGCAGGACACGATGGAACGGGGGGCCGAATGAGTACCGCCGCAGATCTCATCCGCCGCCACGCCGGCAGCGACACGGTCGGTCTGTTCATCGAGGGTGGGTCGTGGACATACGGACAACTGGTCGAGGAAGCGAGCCGGCGGGCAACGTTGCTCGACGAGGTCCTCGATCCGCACCGACCGCCGCACATCGGCGTGCTCCTCGACAACGTGCCCGACTACATCTTCTGGCTCGCTGCTGCCGCCCTACGAGGTGCCACGATCGCCGGTATCAACTCGACCTATCGGGGCGACCAGCTCGGCCGGCTGATCCGGCATACCGATTGCCAGCTGCTCGTGACCGACACGTCGCAACGTCCGCTGCTCGACGGGGTCGACACGAACATGTCCGCCGACCGGATACTGCTCGTCGATGACGACGGCCATCGCGCCGCACTCGCGTCGCTTCCGGCGACGTACCCAGAGCAGGAGGTATCCGAGGACGACCTGTTCCTTCTCATCTTCACGTCGGGCTCGACCGGCCTTCCGAAGGCGGTGCGCTGTTCCCAGGGCCGCTTCGCACGTACGGGGCTCCACGTCTCGACGATCTCGGGGGTCCAGCCCGGCGAAAGCGTGTATGCGCCCCTACCGCTCTTTCACTCCAGCGCCCTCTTCACGGGCTGGTCGACGGCATTGAACCTCGGGGCGCCGATAGCGACCCGCCCCCGTTTCTCGGCGTCGAACACCATGCCTGACATCAGGAAGTTCAACGTGACGATGCTCGCCTACACCGGGAAGGTGCTGAATTACCTTCTGGCCACGCCGGACCGGCCCGACGAGGCAGGCAACCCGTTGCGGCTGGCGATCGGCAACGAAGCGTCCCCTCGGGACATCAAGGAGTTCGCCCGGCGCTTCGGTTGCGACGTGCGGGACAGCTACGGTTCGACGGAGGGCATCATCATCATCCGTCGGGATCCGTCGATGCCGGACGGCGCGCTCGGCCGAGCCGAGCCCTCGGTGAAGGTGCTCGATCCCGATACCGGTGAGGAGCGTCCGGCGGTGGTCTACGACGCCGAGGGCCGTCCAACCAATCTCGACGAGGCGGTCGGTGAGATCGTGGAGACGCAGCCGGTCGGCGGGTTCGAGGGCTACTACCGCAACGAGGAGGCCACCCACCAGCGGTTCCGCGACGGCCGGTACTGGTCGGGCGATCTCGCCTTCCGGGACGCCGACGGGTGGCTGTACTTCGCGGGCCGGTCGAACGAGTGGCTCCGGGTGGACGGCGAGAACTTCGCCGCTGCACCGGTCGAGGCGATTGTCGGCCGGCACCCCGATGTGCGGGCGCTGGCGGTGTACGCCGTGCCAGACGATCCCGTGGGTGACCGCGTAATGGTCGCGCTGGAGCTGTGGCCGGGGGCGGCGTTCGATCCGGTCGCGTTTGACGCCTTCCTCGACCACGAGGCGGACCTCGGGACGAAGTGGCGACCGGCGTTCGTACGGGTGACCGACGAGCTGCCCAAGCTGGCGAGCATGAAGATCGACAAGCAGCGTTTGCGCCGGGAGGCGTGGCGTGCGGGCGGCGTGTGGTGGCGGACATCGAAGGGCGAATCGCTGCGTGCGCTCACGCAGAACGACCGTGCGGCCCTCGAGCCGCTGCTGCCGTGAGGTCGGTCCGCTACGGCGGGCGGTCGGCGAGCGCCGTGGTGCCGCCCGCCTTGACACCGAGGGGCCCATCCTCCAGACTTGCTTGTCGGATGACCAGCATGTTGGCGAGGAGCGGATGGTGACTCCTTCGGACACGGTGAACCGCCGGGATCTCGAGGTGGTGGTGATCGGCGCGGGCATGAGCGGCCTCGCGGCGGCCGAGATGCTCGTGGGACGTGGGTTCAGGCCGACGATCCTCGAGAAGGCCACCGAAGTCGGCGGGACCTGGCGGGACAACACGTACCCGGGGCTGTTCGTCGACATCCCCGTCGGCCTCTACCAGATGCTGTTCGCGCCGCGCTACGACTGGTCGCACGCCTACGCGCCGGGCTGGGAGATCCAGGCCTACCTGAGGCGGTGCTTCGACGAGCTCGACCTGCGCAGGTATGTGACGTTCGGGATGGAGGTCGTCTCCGCCGAGTGGCGCGATGGGCGCTGGATGCTCACGACGAAGACGGGGGAGACCCGTACCGCCGACGTGGTGATCGCCGCCACCGGGTTCCTGCACCGCAAGAAGATGCCGATGATCCCGGGCATGGAGACGTTCCACGGTCGGCAGTTCCACTCGGCGGAGTGGCCCGACGACCTCGACGTGCGGGGAAAGTGCGTGGCGATCGTCGGCAGCGGTTCCTCGGGGATCCAGATGGTCTGTGCACTCTCGGAGCCGAAGATGGACTGCCAGGTGACCCAGTACGTGCGGACGCCACAGTGGATCGAGACGGTCAGGAACCCGAAGGCCGGTCGCGTGCGCCGTCTCGTCGGGCGGCTGTTCCCGAGCGTGGGGGCGCGCCTCCAGGCCCGGCTCATGGAACGCATCGAGCAGGACCCGCGCCTGGGTGACCCTTGGTGGAAGCTCGAGCCGGGTCCGAAGCGTGACGCGGCCCAGCTTGCGTTCGTCGAGATGATCGGTGTCATCGACGACCCCGATCTTCGCGCCGCGTTGACCCCGGACTTCCCGCCCGGCTGTAAGCGGATCCCGAAGTCACCGTGGTACTTCCGAGCAGTCCAACGGCCGAACGTCCGCATCATCCGCCGCGGCGTCACCAAGGTCGTTCCCCACGGCATCGAGGAGCCAGACGGGACGGTCAACGAGTACGACGTCATCGTGTGGGCCACCGGGTTCGACACCCACGCCTACGTGCGGCCGATGCAGGTCACCGGCTTGGACGGCGTCACGCTCGACGATATGTGGCGTGACAACGATGTGTTCAGCTACCGCGGCGTCGCGGTACCGAAGCTCCCGAACTTCTTCATCCTCAATGGCCCGTTCAGCCCGGTGAACAACGTGACGATCCCTCAGACGGTCAACGACGAGATGGCGTGGATCTGCGAGGTCCTGGCCGAGTCCGTCGACAAGGGGTGCGCCTTCGCACCCAGTGATGCCGCGACCGCGGAATTCGTGGACTGGGTCTCGGAGGCCATCCCGCAGACGGTCTGGGCCGACGGCTGCGTGAACTGGTACCAGGGAGCGAAGGGCCTCCCTGTGATCTGGCCGTGGTACGACAGCGAGCAGACGGCGATGTTCCGCGACGTCCGGCTCGACCGTCTCGAACCGGTGCCGAGCCGGCTGGCGGACCGCTGACGTGGCGTTCGAGCGTCGCTCGCTCACGCGCGACGACGTCGAGGCGATCGCTCGCCGTCATCGCACCTGGGCCCGCTGGGGCGTTGACGACGAACTCGGAGCCGCGAACAACGTGACGCCGGCGCGCGTCGTCGCCGCGGCCCGGGAGATCCAGCGGGGCGCCGTGTTCTCGCTCGCCCTGCCCATGGATCAGACCGGTCCGATGATGGGCATCAACGGCCGCGTCAACCCGCTACACGTCATGCTCCGGACGGGCGCCGACGTCCTCGCGGACCCGGAGGAGACGGGCGACATCCGCGTCACCGACGACGCCGTGTACATGCCGCTGCAGTCATCGACCCAATGGGACGCCCTGGCGCACATCATGTACAAGGGCGAGTCCTACAACGGCCGCGGCTACGCGGACGTCACCAGCGCCGGCGCCAAGCACAACAGCGTCATCAATCTGAAGGACCGCGCCGTCGGACGCGGTGTGCTCCTCGACATCCCCCGGTGGGCCGGACTGCCGTGGCTCGAGCCGGGCGAGGTGATCCAGGCCGACGACCTCGAGGCGTGCGCCGCGCATCAGGGGGTCGAGGTGGGGGAGGGCGACTTCCTCCTCGTGCGGACCGGCCACCTGGCACTCACGCGCAAGACCGGCGACTGGGGCACCTACTGCATGGGTACGTCGCCGGGTCTCGGCGTCGGCGCCGCCGATTTCCTGTGTCCCCGCGGCGTGGCCGGCATCGTCACCGACACATGGGGCATCGAGGCGATCCCTTACGAGTGCGCGGAGCTGCGGGCGCCCCTGCACGTCGTCCTGCTCGTGAACGCCGGGGTTCACATCGGCGAGATGTGGGACCTCGAGGCGCTCGCGGCCGACTGCGCCGGCGACGGGCGCTGGAGCTTCTTCCTCGCGGCACAACCGCTGACGATCACCGGGGCGGTGGGCTCGCCGATCAACCCGTTGGCCATCAAGTGAACCTGAGACCGTCTTCCGCGTCGTAGGCGGACCGCGCCGTCAAGAGGTGCATCACCACCGGCGGCGGGTCCATGCGAACGGCCGGTGTCACCTCGTCGTACCAACGGTGGAACTCCGCCTCGCGGTCCGGCGTCGTCGGTCACGTCTCGACGGAGAGGATACCCTTGGTCATCACCCGAGCCGATAGACGCGGCGTGCGGTGCCCGAGAAGAGCGACGCGCGCTCGTCCGGCGACCAGCCCTGCGACAAGATCTTGAACGCATTCCAGAGAGTGTCGTAGCTGAAGCTCTGCTTGTCGATCGGGAAATTGCTCTCGAACATGCAGCGGTCCACCCCGAAGGCGTCGATCGCAACCTCGACGTACGGCCGCCATGCCTCCACCAGGCACGCGGATCGTGGGCGCTCGGCGTCGTCCTGCAGTGCGAAGCCGTAGACAGGCATCCCGACGCCGCCGATCTTGAGCACGACGTTGGGGCGGCGGGCCACCTCTTCGATGCCGCGCCGCCAGTCGCCGAACATCGCCGAACGCGACGCCGGTGTCGGCTCGTTCGGCACCGGCCCACCGAGGTGGTTCAGGACGAACGTCAAATTGGGGACGGCATCGAGCGTCTCGGCGAGCTCGCCCAGCTGTGGGTGGTAAAGCCACACGTCGTAGGTCAGGTCGCGGTCGGCGATCCTGCGGAGGCTGGTGCGATAGCCGTCGTCGAGGAGCATGTGTGGAAAGGTCGCCCGACCGGAATGGGCGGTCGTGCGGCTGTGGACGTCGTGCCACACGACGTTGAAGCGGACGCCACGGAAGCGCCCCTGGCCGGCAGCGAGGTGGCCGTCGAGCGTTTGCAGGACGAGGTCGGGCTGCATCAGGTCGGCCCACCCCACGACCCCGGCGACGACGCGGGCCCCGGCGGCGACGGCACCCGTGGGCGCGTTCCCCACGACGAACTCGGTCTCGCCGACGGGCCTGAGTGCTTCGTCACCGTCCGGCCGAAAGGACGTCATGCACTCGATGAAGACGGTCGCGTCGATCCGGTGCCCGCGTCCGATGTCGGCCTGCAGGGCGTCGAGGTCGTAGGGGATCCAGTAGCCAGGCGGCCACAGGTGATGGTGAGGATCGACGATTGGCAGATCGGGCTCGAGGACAACCTCGCGTGGGGTGTCCTCGCGGTTGACCTCGCTCAGCAGCATGGTGCAGGCAGGAGGCGTGAGTCGACATGATCAGTTGTCATTCAACCAACAAATATACTACGCTGGAAACATGTCTGACGCGAGTGTCCGGCGCACACAGGCGGAGCGACGGAACCACTCGGAGGAAGCGCTCCTCGACGCGGCCGCCGAGCTCATTGCCGAGCGCGGGATCGACCGCGCCTCACTGGCCACCATCGGCGGGCGAGCCGGGCTCAGCCGCGGCCTGCCGACGCACTACTTCGGTTCCAAGGACTCGTTGGTCGCGCAAGTGGCACGCCACGCGCAGGATCGTGTCACCGCCGCGACGCTGATGATGTTGAACCAGGATCAACACAGGCTCGACGAGCTGTCTGCCCTCGAGCTGGTGCGCCTGACGGTCGACACCTACCTCGGGTTGTCCGATCACCCGACGGCCTATCAACGTGCCCTGATCGTGATGTGGGGATCGACGTTTCCCGCCGACTCGTCGGTGGACGGCATGCTCGATGCGGACCAGCGCAGCTACGACGGATGGGCCGATTTGATCGCCCGGGGCCAGCGAGAAGGCTCGATCAGAATCGATATGGATCCGGCTAGCGCAGCGGTGGTGCTATTAGGGTTCATTCGTGGGGTCGCAGCCCAGCTATTTTGGGACTCCGGCGTCGCCGACATCGATGACATTCGCAAGACCTGCAGCGCCTGGATCGACGCGGCACTGGCGCCTGCGGCTGAGAGCCTCGGTCCCGTTGTCCCCGATGGACGTTGACGTCGGTCTTTCGGAATCCGTTGACGCCCGCAGCGCGTCTTGCGACGAACGAGAAGTGACTTCCGCAATGGATGAGCAGGAAGTGACCCGCCTGAGTAGGACTCCCGACCTCGGCGGGATTGGACTGTGGGGCGGCTTTCTCGATCTGATGCCCCCACGCGCCGCGTGTGAGATGGTGGCCCAGATCGCCACGCTCGGGTATTCGGCGGTCTGGTTGCCGGAATGGAGTGGGGTAGATCCCTTTATTAGGGCCAGCCTATATCTCGCATCGTCGGAGACCATCGCGGTCGGGATCGGCGTTGCCAACATTCACGGCCGCGATCCCTCCGCCATGTACGCGGCAGCGTCGACCCTCGAAGAAGCGTTTCCGGGCCGCGTGATCGTGGGCATGGGAGTCAGTCATCGGCCCGCCGTCGAGGAGAGGGGACACGAATTCACGTCGCCCATCGCCACGATGTCCCATTACATCGAGGAACTCGAGGTTCTGGCTCACTCGAGGCCCATGCCGGCGATGGTGCTCGGTGCACTCGGTCCGCGGATGACGAAGCTCTCAACCATGGTCGGTGGCGCGCATACCTATCTCGGCCCAGTCGACCACACCGTCGAGTCGAGGAAGATTCTCGGGCCCGGACCATGGCTGGGTCCATCCCTGATGATCGCCTCGGCCGACGATCAGCGATGGAGGGAATGGGTTCGAAAGTATCTGAAAATGAGCCTCGGTCTGCCGAGCTATCGCTCGCACTTGATGCGGTTCGGATTTTCGCCCGAGGAGATCGACAGTCGCGAGGACCGCCTGGTCGATGCTCTCGCCGTCACGGCCGGTACGGGCGAACTGCAGCGCCGGACCGATCAACATCGCCGAGCCGGCGCCGATCACGTGGTCCTTCAGGTGATCCCCGTGCAGGCAGCGGCATCGAGCACGGACGTCATGACGGCTGCGGCCCGCGAATTGGAGCTGCATGAATGGGAGAGTGGTGCGTGGGGTTGAATGCCTACCACCTGCGGACTGATCCCATCGACGACGATGACTCGACGGTCCGATGCGCCCTGGAAGCCGCCAACGCGCTCGCCCTCGTCGCGTCGGTTGTGCACCTCACCGGGGACCCGTCGATCATACGCGGGCCGGTCCGACCGCGGCGGTTCGTCTTCAACGAGTTCGATGGCGGATTGACAAAGGAGGAGCAGGCCGAGCTCCGTCGCGCCGCCCTACCAGTTGTGCTCGCCTATCGGGACGCCGGGTCCGTCGCGCCCGCACCGCTGGCGGAACCGCTGATCCGCGAGCTAATGGACTGGATCGCCGTTGACCATGTGCCGGACGACTACGCGGAGCTGTTGCTCGAAGAGATGGATCTGGCTGGAAGGGACCCCCGGCGCATGGAGGTTCCCTCCGCCGAGACCATCTCGGTCCTGGTGATCGGGTGCGGTATGTCCGGCCTGCTCGCCGGCGTGCGGCTCAAGCAGGCCGGTATCCCGTTCGAGATCATCGAGAAGAACGACGACCTCGGCGGCACCTGGTACGAGAACACGTACCCCGGTTGCCGGGTCGACGTCGGCAATCATTACTACTGCTACTCGTTCGAGCCGAACCACGGGTTCACCGAGTTCTTCTCGCGCCAACCGGAGTTGCATGCCTATTTCCGTGACGTGATGCATCGCCACGGTATCGAGAAGCACGTGCGATGGCACACGGAAGTGGAGCGCGCGGAATGGGACTCCGAGGCCCAGGTATGGCGGGTGACGACCCGCGACAGCGCGGGTAGCCGGCAGCTCCTGACGGCAAGAGCTGTGATCTCGGCCGTGGGCCAGTTGAACCGCCCCTACGTCCCCGATCTCCCGCACCTCGACCGTTTCGCCGGGCCGGTCTTCCACTCGGCCCGCTGGGACCACACGGTGGATCTTCGCGGGAAGAGAGTCGCGATGATCGGCGCGGGAGCGAGTGGCTTTCAGATCGGCCCGGCCGTGGCCGAGGAGGTCGAGCAGCTGGTCGTGTTTCAGCGGACCGCCCAGTGGATGATGCCCAACCCGCTGTACCACGAGGCCGTTGGCCCTGGTGCGCAGTGGGCCATGCGGCACCTCCCGGGCTTTGCCCGCTGGCACCGGTTCCTGTTGCTCTGGCAGGCCACGGACAAGATGCTCGACGTGGTCCGCGTGGACCCGGGCTGGCCGGGCATGCCCGAGTCTGCCAATAGGCGCAGCCAGCGGCTCCGCGAGACAATCCTTCATTGGATGGACGAACAGATCGGTGACGATCCCGAGCTCATGGGAAGGGTCGTGCCCGACTACCCACCGCTCGGGAAGCGTCTGCTTCAGGACAACGGGAGCTGGTTGCGGTGTCTCTCCCGCGACAACGTGGAGCTGGTGCGGGAGCCGATCGTCGACATCGAAGAGAACGCCGTCGTGGTGGACGGCGCCCGCTACGAAGTCGACGTGCTCGTGCTGGCGACGGGCTTTCGAGCCAACGACTTCCTCTTTCCGATGGATATCGTCGGCCGCACCGGGGTTTCGCTCCATGAGGCCTGGGCGGGAAAGCCCGCCGCCTATCTCGGGATCACCGTTCCGGGGTTCCCAAACTTCTTCATCATGTACGGGCCCGGCACCAATCTCGCTCATGCGGGGAGCATCGTCTTCCAGTCCGAGTGTCAGCTGCGCTACATCGGAAGGTGCCTCGCCATGCTCGCGGAGAATGGGGGCGGTGCCATCGAGCCAACCGAGGACGCGTTCGGTGACTACGTGGAGCGGCTGCAAAAGGAATTGTCTGGGACGGTCTGGTCGCACCCTTCGGTGGCCCACTCGTGGTACAAGGCTCCCGACGGGCACTCCTACGTGTTGAGCCCGTGGCGGCTCGTGGACTACTGGCGCATGACAGCGGCCCCCGAGCCGCAGGCGCACCTTGTGGTCGGCCCGCGGGGGGAACGATGACCGAGCTCGGCGGCAAGGTGGCCATCGTCACCGGGGCCGCCCGCGGTCAGGGCCGGGCGATTGCCGCCCGTCTCGCCGGGGCCGGGGCGCGGATCGTCGCCGGCGACGTGCTGGTCGACGAGCTGGCATCGCTCGGCCACGAGCTCGGGGACGCGGTGGTCACCGGCAAGCTCGACGTCCGCGAGCGGCCATCGTGGGAAGCACTGGTCAGCCGGGCCGTGACCACCTTCGGCCGCGTTGACATCCTCGTGAACAACGCAGGGGTGTTGCGCACGGTCCCGCTCGACGAGGAGACGCCCGAGGCGTTCGAGGACGTGTGGCGAGTCAACTGTCTCGGGTCTTTCCACGGCATTCAGGCCGTCGTGCCGCATCTCCGCAACGCGGGTGGCGGTGCCATCGTCAACACGCTTTCGACAGCAGCGATGAGCGCGTGGACCCTCCACGCGGCCTATGTGGCGTCGAAATGGGCCAACCGCGGCCTCACCAAGGTGGCTGCGCTCGAGCTCGCGCCGTACGGCATCCGGGTGAACGCGATAGCGCCCGGCCCGATCGCCACGCCCATGGTCCTACCGGACAATGACCCGGACGCCCGCGAGCGGCTGTCCCGTACCCCCTTGGGGCGGATCGGGGAACCAGGGGACATTGCCGATGCGGTCCTGTTCCTCGTGTCCGAGGCCTCGTCGTTCATGACCGGGGCGGAGCTCGTCGTCGACGGCGGGCAGACCATCGGGACGGTGCTACCCCGGACCTAGGGCCCGCCCGGGAGTGCCTTGTCAGCGTCGATCTGGGCCGCGCAGCCGCCACGGCCGGCCCTGCTGTTACTTGCTGACTGGCAAGCAACTTGCCTAGGATCGGGGAGGTGCACCTCGCAGGAACACCTTCCGACCAGCTCTCCCAGGTTCTCGATACGGGCTCGACCGATGTGCGGCTTGCCTTCATCTCCCTGTCGGCGCGTGAGCCCGACGGCCGGGATGCGGAGTATCTCGAATGGCACTCCCTCGACCACCGGCCCGAACAGCATCGCCTTGCCGGATTGCGAAACTCCCTGCGTCTCGTCTCGACGCCTGCGTGCCGGGCCGCCCGGGCCGCCAGCGTCGATCACTACGACGCGGTCGACCACGTCATGACGTATCTCTTCAGTGACCCACGGGCAATAGTCCGGTTCAATGATCTCGGCGCGGCCCTTCACGAGGCCGGCCGGATGCCGCTGCGCCTGCCCACCGTGGAGTTCATGACGGCGAGCCTGGCCGGAAAGGTGGCCGCACCGGGTGCCGTGGTGGGAGCCGATGTCATCCCCTGGCGCCCGGCGCAAGGCGTCTACCTCCTGATCGAGCGGGGGCAGGCCTCCGGAGAGGCTCTCGCCAGCCTTCCCGGCGTTGCCGGCGTCTGGTGGTACCACGGCGACGTGGCCCCTGCTCCTTACGAGACGGACGCCCGCGGCGTGCAGATCACCTACTGCTACCTGGACGATGATCCGGTCGCCACGAGCCGGCAGCTCGGCGAGGCGGTACGACGGCGCTGGACGTCCGGCGCCGTGGTCGGGCTCCTCGCCGCCCCGTTCTACACACCCGCACCGTTCGATTGGACCCGGCATCTACCGCACGATGCGGCGTCGGGCACGCAGGGGGTAGGCACTTGAACAGCCACGAAGAAGAGCAGCTGCTCGCGCGGGTCCGTCGCCTGGAGGACGAGTCCGAGATTGGACGGCTGGTCCTGTCGTATGGGCCAGCGGCCGATGCGGGGCTGACCTCGTTTGCGGCCAGCCGTTGGTTCGAGGACGGCGTCTACGACTGGGATGCTCACGGTGAACCGTATACCGGGCGCACCGCGGTCGACGAGATGCTCCGGGGTGACGGACACCAAGGGCTCATCGCAAGCGGCGTCGCCCACTTCGCAGGCCCCCTTCTCGTCGAGATCGAAGGCGATCAGGCCAGTGCGCTCAACTACTCCCTCATCATGCGCCGGGAGAATGATCGCTACTTCTTGTGGCGGGTGAGCGCGGTGCGATGGGACGTCGAGAGGGCAGGATTATCGTGGAGGGTTCGGCGACGGACGAACCGGCTTCTCGACTCGTCCGGGGGAGGTCGCCGGTTGTTCACCGACACACTGAGAGATCTGTTCGGGGGGGAGGCAGGATGACCGGTCGTCTCGATGGCAAGGTCGCCATCATCACCGGCGCGAGCACGGGGCTCGGGCCCGAGATGGGGGCCATGTTCGTGCGTGAGGGCGCCAAGGTGCTCCTCGCGGCGCGGCGGGAGGAGCTGGTGCAGCAGGCGGCAGACGCCGCGGGCGGCGGTGCCGTCGCCATGCGGGCCGATGTCACGAACGAGGACGACGTGGGCGCCATGGTCACCCGCGCCGTGGAGGCCTTCGGGCACGTCGACATCATGTGCAACAACGCTGCCGCGCCCGGTACCGACAAGTGGGTGTGGGAGCAGACGCTCGAGAACTGGAATGCCACGATTGCCATTGACGTGACCGCGGCGATGCTGTGCACCAGAGAAGTGCTGAAGCAGTCGATGCTCGAGCGCCGGTCGGGCGTCATCCTCAACTTCTCGTCGACGGCAGCGTACAACGGCATGGTGCGCAAGACGCACTACGTCACGGCCAAGGCGTCGCTGCGAGCCTTCACCAAAGCGGTCGCCCTCGAGGTGGGCCCGTACGGCATCCGCTGCAACTGCATCGTGCCCGGCAGCATCGACACCGAGCTCTGGCAGAACTGGGTCCGTCGCATGGCCGGCGAGCAGAACGTCGAGTACGAGACGCTTCGCGAGCAGATGCTCGAGGGCAGCCCGCTGCGCACCATCTCGACATGTGAGGACGTCGCCAACCTCGCGGTGTTCCTGGCGAGCAACGAGAGCCGCACCATCACCGGGCAGTCGATCCCGGTCGACACCGGGGGGTACATGCAGGGATGAGTGCGGAAGGGTTCCGCCTGGCAGTCGGGTCACCCGTGGTGACCAGTTCCGGCGCTGCGTGGGCGGACAGCGGTTCGATCGAGGAGCTGGCCCTGGTAGCCCAGGCTGCCGACCGTCTCGGCTACCACCACCTCACCTGCAGCGAGCACATCGCCTTGCCGTCCTCCGAGCTGGCCCGGAGGGGGTCACGGTACTGGGACCCCCTCGCCACTTTCGGGTACCTCGCGGCCCGCACCGAGCGCATCCGTTTCGCCACCTCCGTGCTCGTCCTCGCATACCATCACCCGCTCGAGATCGCGAAACGCTACGGCACCCTCGACCAGGTCAGTAGCGGCCGTCTGATCCTCGGCGTCGGCGTCGGCACCCTGCAGGAGGAGTTCGACCTCGTCGGCGCCCCCTTCGATGACCGGGGGCCACGCGCCGATGACGCCCTGAAGGCGCTGCGGGCGTCGCTCTCCAAACGCCTGCCCGAGTACCACGGTCCGTTCTACGATTTCGGGGGCCTCGTCGTCGATCCGTGCGCCGTCCAGGCGCACGTGCCGATTTGGGTAGGAGGGCGGACGCTCCGCTCGCTCCGGAGGGCGGCCGCCCTGGCCGACGGCTGGTGCCCGTTTGCCGTCACCCCAGGCCAGGCTGCCGAGTGGCTGCAGCTCGTGGAGGTACCGCCCGGCTTCGAGGTAGTGCTCCCGCCGATCGAGCGCCTGGACCCGGTCGACGAGCCCTCGAAGACCCAGGAGATCCTCGGCGAGACAGCGGCGTTGGGGGCGACCATCATCATGGCGGGGTTCGCCAGTTCGTCGTTGGAGGACTATCTCGAGCAGCTCGAAGCGCTCGCCACTCTCCGCTTGGGGGGGTAGACGAGGCCGGCGCGCCGACCGATCGATCGCGGTTGGTGCGGATGGATCCTCGACGCTGGTAGCTCGAGCTCGAACGAATCACGAAGGGGGGAGGTATGGAAGGAAACGGCCGGCCGGAAGGTATGTCAGACGTCGAATGGCTCGTCGCGCTGGAGGAGATCAGGCTCCTCAAGGCACGACGGGACCGCTACGTGGACGCCCACGACTGGGAGGCATACGAGGCGCTGCACGCACCGGACCATGTGTCGCAAAACGATGGCCAGGAGCCGTGGCGATCGTCAAAGGAAATGATCGAGAACGTTCGTCGGATAATGGACGATTCGATCACGGTGCACCATTCCTACGATCCGGAGATCATCTTCGACTCGCCCACCAAAGCGCGCGGGATCTGGGCGATGAGTGGAGGCGGCGTCGCCAAGAACGGGAACAGTGAGACCTGGACCCACGACTACGGCTACTACTACGAGACCTACGAGAAGCGCGATGGCCGATGGATGTTCACGACCCGCCGCTGGCATCGCTACTTCGGTAACAGCTCGTCTGGCGTGAACTTCCCGAGGGAAGCACCCAAGGGCTCCAGCGCGTTCGAAGACCCACATTTCGGCGAAACGCCGGGATGATCGAGGACGTAGGTGGTGACGCAGCCGCCGTCCGCTTGACATCTCGCCGCCGCCCACGCGGCGGCCCTCACCTCGGTCGTCCAACCGGGCCCGCGTCGATCGACCGGCCACGCCAGGGAATCGAAGATGGGATTACACTTGAATGCATCGTTGTTCGCGTCTAACCCCAATTCTTCACGCTTCCCATTGTCCGTCGCCGGTTGCAGTGATTTCGGCTCTGCCAGCCGAACGACTGGCAGACGCGGTGTTGCCGGCGGGCGCAATGCGGTGATTTGTGGCCTGACGTGACCCCGGACAGGGAGTCGGGACGCGTGCCGTCCACCTGGTGCCGCCTCGTCGAGTGCGGGTGAGTTCAGGTCAGGAGTTCGATGCGCCGGTAGGCGTCGAGCAGCACGTCAGTGGTGGGCCAGCCGTCGATGATGCGGACGACCGTGCGCCGGGCCCGGTGGACGAGCCGACCAGGAGCATGGAAGATGCCCCAGCGGAGTGCCTTCGGCCGGGCGTCGCTCCAGGTACCGTCACAGCACAGGAGCTGGAACCACCGGACGAGGTCGGCGGCCAGGGCGACGGTCATCATCCAGGTGGCGTTGGCCTCGAAACTGTTGAAGGGGAACCGGGTGAGGCCGGAGTCCTTCAGGCGACAGATGTGCTGTTCGACGTGGGCGTGGGCCCGCATGGTGACGTCGAGATCTCGGGGGTCGCCGTCCTGGTCGGTGTAGAAGCCCCAGTAGCGGTAGTCGAGGTGCGAGAAGAGGCTCCGTTGGGCTCCGGGGGTGGAGCGGCTCCCGGCGGACGACGAGCCGGGTGCCGGAGGGGAGCTTCGTGTCATCGATCAGGCTGGTGAGCTCGGCCACCGCACATCCGTCCTTCGTCCGGTTGTCCTGGGTGAGGGCGGGAAGCCAGACCTCCTCGACGCCGATGGCATCGAGGATGGCTGCCGTGACCTGGGCATTACTCCGGGCCGACACGTAGAAGCCGACGTTCCTGGCCCGACAGGCGGCGAG
>Ga0307374_10000321_pt1 | contig 91635 bp, 76 predicted proteins | sample OX3MG_FD_202532 | JGI IMG/M metagenome (GOLD analysis project Ga0307374, IMG submission 202532) | Soil microbial communities from Risofladan, Vaasa, Finland - OX-3 | ecosystem: Environmental > Terrestrial > Soil > Coastal area > Acid sulfate soil | place: Finland: Risofladan, Vaasa | collected... | reverse complement strand
ACCGTAGTCGGGCCCTACAAGAGCAAATGCGGCCTACGCCTGATCGGTTTGCGAAAACAACATCCAATTCATCAGAATGAATGGAGCTTATCAATGAGCTGCCAGGCTTTGGCAGGCGGCATCCTATTTCTGGGCACACGCCGTATGATCCGCGCTTAGTCAGCGGACCTTTTCTAGTTATGCTAGTGACTTGCGTAGCGCGCACTGGTTTCTGGGTGCGCGCAAGTTTCTGGCGGGGCGGCTGCGGACCGACGGCGAGGATTTCGTTTCGGCGGCATTATGCAAAACAACTCTCAACTCGCGATGGTGAAAATTCTCGAAAACGTGCCGTTGGCGCCGCACAGCAATTACCGCATCGGCGGGCCGGCGCGGTATTTTTGCGAGGCGTCGAACGAAGAGGAAATTCGCGCGGGCGTGCTGTTTGCGCGCGAGCAACGCCTGAAGCTTTTTGTTCTGGGCGGCGGCACGAATCTGCTGATCGACGACGCTGGCTTCAACGGCCTGGTGCTGAAGCCGGCGCTGATGCAACTGGAAGCGCGCGGGGATGCGGTGACCGTGGGCGCGGGAGTGCTGGTAAGCGACCTGCTGAAATTCACAATCGAGCATTCGCTGAGCGGGCTGGAATGGGCGGGCGGATTGCCGGGGACCGTCGGCGGAGCGGTACGTGGGAACGCGGGGGCGTTTCGCGGCGAAATCAAGGATCGCATCGTCAGCGTGGAGAGTTTCGACGTGGAAACACTGGAGACGATCTCGCGCGAGAATGCGGCGTGCCGGTTCGGCTACCGCTCGAGCATTTTCAAGGAGAAGAATGGCCGCGAAATTATTCTGGCGACGACCATCAATCTGGTTCAGGGCGAACGCGCCGCCATCGCCGCGGGAATTCAGGACAAGATCAATTACCGGCTCGAACGCCATCCGATGGAATACCCGAACATTGGCAGCACGTTCAAGAATGTGGATTTGAAGCTGGTGCCCGAAGAAATGCGCGGCGCGGTGGCGAAAGTTTTGAAAGTCGATCCATTTCCCGTGGTGCCAACGGCGTACCTGATTTCAGAAGCAGGCCTCCGCGGGACGCATCACGGCGGAGCGCAAGTGTCGCAGAAGCATCCGAACTTTATCGTGAATCTTGGCGGCGCGACGGCGGGGGACGTGAAGTTTCTGATTGCGGTTGTAAAGCAGCGCGTGTTCGAGAAATACGGAATCGCGCTCGAAGAAGAAATTCAGTTGGTCTGATTTCTTCGATTTCCAAGAAGCTCCCCATGCCAAGGCAGCTTTAAAGCGGATTTACGCTATCCCTGAAAATGCAGTTCCATCGACAACCGCGGCGCGCTTACGCGCGCGTCGAGGCGTGGAGCATGATGCGTTGATGGTGGTTCGACGTGGAGGGTTTCTTCGCTCTTTTCTTTTCGGTGCGATGATCGAAGTAGCCGATGCGTTCGAGGACGGCGCCGACAATCAGCGGCAGCGCGACGGTCGCGTCCTCAAACACTTCCGCGAATTTTCCGCCTTCATCGGGCGGCACGAATTTCCCCCAGGATACGGCCTCGGTATACGTGCTGCCGGAAAGTCCGCCCCAATGCACGGGCTCGGGGCAAATGCGCAGGCCGTAGTTATAGCGCTTGAGCGGAACTTTTTCGTACCCGCGGCGCGCGAGAAGCTCGGCGTAAACGCCAAACTGTTGCGACCAATTGCGCGGGACGCCTCCGCCGACGGTGAAAATTCCCGTGCGCTTCGTCGAGAGCATCGTCTCCGCAAAATATTCGAAGTCGGCGAAGGAATCGAACCGAAGCAGCGGGCGGCCTTCTTTTCGCCGCTGGCGGCGATGCAACGCGAAATCGATGCCGATCTCGGAGTCGGTAAACGCGGGAATAAAAACCGGGACGTTCTTTTCCGCGGCGGATTTCAAAATGCCGCGTCCGTGCGCGTGTTTCAGAAGGTATTCGCCGATGCGGCGATTCAGTTTCCAACTGGAAACGATTTCCTCCGGATCCCACTTCTCGAGCATGGCTTCGATGATTTCCTCGATGTAATCGAGGTTGATTTCCGGCTCGAGGGAATCGTAGACGCGATTGTATCCGGCGAAGAAAAGTTCCTTGTCGCCCATTTTCGGATCGTAGCGAAAATGATGCCGACCGGCGGCCTCGACCAGGCCGTGAGCCATCAGCGCGCCTGTCGAGACGATGGCGTTGACGATTCCCGAATCGATCAGATCGCAAAAAACGAGTCCCATTTTCGCGACGGTCATCGCACCCGAAAGAGTGAGCACGACGAAACAATCCTTGTCGCGCGCCATGGCTTCGAGAACGTCCGCCGCGTCGCCGACCTGCCGCGCGGTGAACGCGGTCTGGCCCATGGCGCGAACGAGCGAGTCAACGGTGCGGGTCTTTGCGAGATCGAGAGGATAAATCGGCGTCAAACGATCCGCGATCGGATCGTGCAAAACTCTTTCCGTCACACCCTTTTTCTTTGCCATTCACCGTCCTCGCGGGTAATGTATCACCTCTAAAGGATTTTCGCGGGCAATAAATACTACGAAATCCGTTCCGGGGAAAGAAGACAATATTTATTTTTAAGGACGCCTGATCGTGGAGCCGAAAAGTTACACGCTTACGCCGCCGGAAAATTTCGGCGGAATTCCGGAAGAGCATTCGCGTTACGAAACTTCGCGCGCGGTGATTTTCCCCGTGCCGCTCGAACGCACGACGACGTATGAGCACGGGACACGCAATGGCCCCGGCGCCATCATCGCCGCAAGCCGCAACATGGAAACATGGGACGAAGAGCTTGCGGTCGAAACCTATTCGAAAATAGGAATCGCGACGCTTCCGGCAATCGACACGGCGGAAGGCACGCTCGAAAAAGTGCTCGCGGAAATTCATACGACGCAACTCGCGCTTCTGACCGATGGGAAATTCCCGATTGCGCTCGGGGGCGAGCATTCGCTGACGCCGCCGCTGGTTTCCGCCGCGGCAAAAAAGTTTCCGGAGCTTACCGTGCTGCAAATCGACGCGCACGCTGATTTGCGCGAGGCGTATCAAGGGAATCGAGCGAGCCATGCGTCGGCGATGCGGCGCGTGGTGGAAATGTGCCCGATCGTGCAGGTCGGGATTCGCTCCCTTTCGATTGAAGAGGCCGAAGCGATTCCGGAGCTGCGCACGAAAGTGTATTGGGCGCGAGATATCGCGCGCGCGAAGCCGGATAGCTGGATTCCGCGCGTGGTCGCCAATCTTTCGAAACATGTTTACCTGACCGTGGACCTCGATGGATTCGATCCCGCGTACATGCCCGCGACGGGCACGCCGGAGCCGGGCGGCCTCGATTGGTATCAAGTGACGGCGCTGATTCGCGCCGTGGCTGAAGCGCGCAATATTGTTGCCGCGGACGTGGTTGAGCTGCTGCCGCAGCACGGGGATCATGCGTCGGATTTTCTTGCGGCGAAATTGGTTTACAAAATACTGGGATATAAGTTTTGTTTGTCTGGAAGCGGAGGCGCTAAATGAACGTCATTTATTTCGAGCATGGGCTGCTGGCGTGGATCATCATTGGGCTGATTGCGGGCTGGCTGACGGGAACCGTGACGCGCGGGCGTGGCTTTGGTTGTTTCGCCGACACGATTCTGGGAATGGTTGGAGCGCTGATCGGCGGGTGGATTTTCTCGAAGCTCGGAATCGCCGCGTTTGGATTCATTGGCAGCCTCGCCGCAGCGTTCGTGGGAGCCATTGTGCTGGTGGCAATCGCCCGCCTCTTCGCAGGCAGCAGAGACTGAACGGCACGCGGGAATAACGAACGCCTCCGTGGCACTTGGCAGGCAAGGCCGCGATAAATCGCGTCGCAGCAAACTCATAATCGGTAGCCGGTCATGGCAGGACCAAAACGTCGCGCGTTCGCGCGCCGCGGCCCGACTCTAGTCGGGCCCTACAGAGACAAAGCCGACTCCGGTAAAATTGTAAAACCGCCTGATGATGCCGCGCGTCTAATCCACCGGAGGATTGGGCCTTGAGTTCACCGAACAAATCGGCGTATAGCACCTCGTTCGCCGACCTGGCGCGGATCACGTTGCGCGTGTTGGGACGAAACAAAATGCGGAGCGCGCTGACGATGCTGGGAATTACGATCGGCATCGGCGCGGTGATTTGCACGGTGGCGATTGGCGAGGGCGGCTCGCAGCAGATTCGCGACCAGATTTCCGCGCTGGGCGACAACATGGTGTGGGTGGAAGCGGGCGGCCGCACGGTGAACGGCGCTCGCACGGGGAACGACGACACGAAGTCGCTGACCAATGGCGATGCGCGGGCGCTGCCGGCGGAAATCCCCCTGCTGAAGTCCTGCTCGCAAAATACTGACGGCCACATTCAGGTGATCTATGGCAATAAAAATTGGTGGACGCACTTCCGCGGGACAGCGCCGGATTTTCTCACTATACGCAACTGGCCCATGGCGTCGGGAACCAATTTTACCGATCGCGACGTTGCGACCGAGGCGCAAGTCACGATTCTTGGCAGGACAGTTGTCGAGCAGCTTTTCCGCCCCGGCGAAGATCCCGTCGGCAAATACATCCGCATCGGCGGCCTGCCGTTCAAAGTCATCGGAGTCCTCACGCCAAAGGGCATGACGCCCTACGGATGGGATCAGGATGACACGCTCGGAATGCCGTACACGACCGCGCAGCGCAAACTCACCGGACATATCTGGTTGGACGATATTTTCTGCTCGGCCGTCAGCCCTGAAGCGATCGGCCCCGCGCAGGATCTCGCCTCGCGCCTGCTGCGCCAGCGGCACCATCTGCGGCCCAATGAGCCGGATGATTTCAACATTCGCACGCCGACGCAATTCCTGCAGGCGCAGGAGCAAGCCAGCCACACGTTCACGCTGATGCTCGCGAGCATCGCGTCGGTGGCTTTGCTCGTCGGCGGAATTGGAATTATGAACATCATGCTCGTCTCGGTAACGGAGCGAACGCGCGAAATCGGCGTGCGCATGGCCGTGGGCGCCACCGAGCAGGACATCCAGATGCAATTCCTGATCGAAGCGATGATCGTCAGTATGCTGGGCGGCGTTTTCGGCGTCGTCGGTGGCGTGTTCGCTTCGCATTTGCTCGCGTCCACTCTGCAGTGGACGATGCAGATTCCGCCCGCGGCCATTGTCGTGGCGGCGGCGTTTGCTCTGTTCGTGGGACTTTTCTTCGGCTACTACCCAGCGCAGAAGGCGTCGCAGCTCGACCCCATTGAAGCGCTGCGATTCGAATAATCCTTGTGTATATAGGCGCATATATCGGCAGATTCCCGCTTATGCGTCGGAGAACCGTGGAGATGTGGTACGATATTCCTTCGAGAAAAGAGGCGTAAACACCGCACTTGAGTAAACCTTCCCTGTGGATGATCCCGCTTGGCGGGCTGGGCGAATTTGGAATGAACATGATGGCCCTCCGCTATGGCGAGGACATTCTCGCCATCGACGCGGGCCTGATGTTCCCCGAAACCGAATTGCTCGGCGTTGACGTCGTCATTCCGGACATTACTTACCTCAAGCAGAATCGCGCGGGCCTGCGCGCGCTGATTTTGACGCACGCGCACGAAGATCACATCGGCGCGGTGCCGTATCTGCTGCCCGACCTGAAATGCCCGATTTACGGGACGCGCTTCACGCTGGCGCTGGTGCGAAAAAAGCTCGAAGAGCATGGGCTGCTTGAATCGGCGGATTTGCACGAAATCGCTCCGGGGATGACGGTCACGCTCGGGCCGTTCCAAGTGGAATTCGTTCACGTGACGCACAGCACGATCGAATGCGTGGCGCTGGCGATTCGTACCCCGCTCGGGATTGTGCTGCACACGGGCGATTTCAAAATTGATCCCACGCCGGTGGACAACATTCCGTTCGATCTGCATCGCTTCGCGCGCTACGGCCAGGAGGGCGTGCTGGCGCTGTTCGCGGATTCGACGAATGCGGAACGGCCGGGATACACGCCGTCGGAACGCGCCGTGCGGCCGCGCCTCGAGGAGCTGTTCCGCGCCGCGCCGCAACGCGTCGTTATTTCGTGTTTTTCAAGCTCCTTGCATCGCATCCAGCAAGTGATCGACGTCGCCACCGAGCAGGGACGCAAAGTCGGCTTCATCGGGCGCAGCATGGTCGACAACATCGAGATTGCGCATTCGATGAAAAAATTGCGCATCCCGGATGGTTCGGTGGTGCGCCCGCAGGACATTAAATCGTTCGACCCGAAGAAAATCGTTGTACTGGCTTCGGGAAGCCAAGCGGAGCCGATGTCCGCGCTTTCGCGCATCGCCGTCGACAATCATCGGCTGTTCGGAATCGAGGAAAACGATACGGTCATTCTGTCCGCGCGCATCATTCCCGGAAACGAGAAAGCCATCTCGCGGATGATTGACCACCTTTTCCGGCGGCGCGTGCTGGTTTATTACGAGAGCGGGCGCTCGGCACCGATGCACGTCTCCGGCCACGGCAGCCAGGAAGAAATGAAGCTGCTGCTGAATCTGGTGCGGCCGAAATATTTTGTTCCGATTCACGGCGAGTACCGTCAATTGTTCCAGCACGCGGCTCTCGCGCATCAAGTGGGGTCTGTATCCGGCCAAATTATGCTGGTCGAATCCGGCCAGCCAATCGAATTCACCGCGGATGGCGGAGCGTTCCGCCGCGAGCCGGTGACTGTCGGGCGCGTGTGCGTCGATTCGGGATCGCTCGAGGAGTTGGAAGAGTTTGTGATCCGCGACCGACGCCACCTGGCGGAGGACGGCGTGGTGGTGACGATCCTCGCCATCAACAAGCACAGCGGGCGCATGGAAGCGCCGCCGGAGATAGTTACGCGCGGCTTTCTGCCATCCGAGGACGGCCAGGAACTGATCGCGCAGGCTCGCGAGGTGATTATGAAAACCGTCGAACAGTCCAACTCCGAAGAAAAGGCGGACTGGAGTGTCATCAAGGAAAAAATTCGCACGGATCTGAAGCGCTTCCTCAATAAAAAAACCTCGAAGCGGCCCATGATCTTGCCCGTGATTCTCGAAGTCTAATCCGTCGCCCTTTCTTCAACGCGCGAAACGCCCGTAAAAGTTCGCGGTTCACGGGTATGATTGTCCGCTGTGAAATTGTCGATTCGCGAATTCGATGCGGCGGATTTCGAGACGATTTACGCCATCGATCAGATCTGCTACTCCGCCGACATTGCGTATTCCCGCGCGGAGCTGCAATGGTACCTGGGATTGCGCGGCGCGGACTGCTTGATCGCGGAGATTCCCGGCTCTGCCGGCGCGCGACGCAAACAAATCGCGGGTTTCATCATTAGCGCGCGGCAAAAACTCCACGGCCACATCGTAACGATTGACGTGCTCGAAGCGCACCGGCGCGCGGGCGTGGGAACCTCCCTGCTTCGCCATGCGGAGGCGCGTTTGCACAGGCGCGGCGTGCGCGAGGTGTGGCTGGAAACGGCAACAGACAATGAAGCCGCAATTGCGTTCTGGGAAAAGCACGGCTATCGTACACGCGGCCGGCTTCGCAACTACTATCCCGGCGGGCTCGACGCATTTTCGATGTCGAAGCCGCTTGCCGGGGCCGCCATGGAGAACTGAGCACCCATGCCGCTCTATCAAGCGATAATTCTCGCAATCGTTCAGGGCTTTACCGAATTTCTACCCGTCAGCTCGACGGCTCACCTGATTTTGTTCCCGTGGCTCGCGGGATGGCCCGATCCGGGCCTGGCATTCGACGTGGCGCTGCACACCGGCACACTGATCGCCGTGCTGCTGTACTTCATGAAGGATTGGATCGAGCTGGTCTCCGCGGGAATCGGCTTGCACTATCCGCGCGGCGCGAGTTTCGAATACGTCGAGCATCAGCGCAAGATGTTCTGGTACATCGTCGCGGCCACGATACCCGCCGGGCTTGCCGGTTTCTTTTTTCACCACGCGATTGAGGACCGGCTGCGCCAGCCGGTGTTCATCGCGGGCGCGCTGATTGTCGTTGGCCTGATCATGTGGTACGGCGAATATGCGAGCAGGCTGGACCGCCCGATGGAGCGAGTGAACTTCGTCGATGCGTTGGCGATTGGATTCGCGCAGGCGATTGCGCTGTTCCCCGGCGTTTCGCGCTCCGGCATTACAATCACGGAGGGGTTGTTTCGCGGATTGACGCGCGAGGCGGCAGCGCGTTTTTCGTTTTTGCTCTCCGCGCCGATTATTGCGGGCGCGGCGGGAGTTGAATTGCCGAAACTGTGGAAGCTGCATCAGGCCGGCACGCTGCCGTTCGACCTTTCTACCATCGTGATCAGCATTGCTGTTTCAGCGGTCGTGGGGCTGGTCGTGATCGCGTTCTTCCTGCGTTATCTGCAAGTACGCACGCTGAAAATATTCATTTACTACCGGATTCTGCTGGGTATAGTGATTCTGTTGCTTGTGTTCCTCCACATGGGAGCCGCGCGTTAGCGCCCGCGCGTCGCAAGCGACGCTGAGGCCTTCCCTACAGCCCAGGAGAATTTGTGCGCATATTCGCATTGACGGAAAATCGCCGCATCAATGAACTCATCGGCTTCGTGGGCATCACGCTTGCCGTGTTGCTCGCATTGAGCCTGCTCTCCTATTCGCCGCAGGACGCTGCATTTAATGTTGCGGCTGCGCCGCCCGCCGCTGGTCCGGCGCATAACTGGATTGGGCCTGTCGGCGCGCACATCGCCGATCTTTTCTTCCAGGGCGTCGGCTACGCCGCGTTCCTCTTCCCTGTTGGACTGTTCCTGCTCGCCTTTCGGCGGTTTCGCAGCCAGAAAGTCAATGCTCCAGTGGCGAAGCTCATCGGCTGCGCGTTATTCATTTTTGCGCTGCCCGCCGAACTTTCCTTGCTGCACGTTACCGAAGTGCGCGGCGCGTTGCCGCCGGGAGGAATGTTTGGCGTGCTGATGGCGCACGGCCTGCGCGCGGCGTTTAATTCCATTGGCGCGCACGTCGTCGCGCTGGCGTGCATTTTTGCGGCGCTGCTGCTGACGACGCAATTTACTTTCATGGGCACCGCGAAATGGATGCGCGGACCCCTGGGCGCGGAAGGGTTCCTCGGCAAGCGCATCCTCGCGATCGTTGACCGCGTGAGGGACTGGCGCGAAATGCGCGAGGCGGAGAAGCTGCGCAGGCGCGTCGAGGAAATCAAGATTGCCGGCAGACCCGCGGTAGCAGGGCAAATGAAATCGGGAAAGGCCGCGACGACCATCCGCGACGCGGAAGGAATGACCGGCGAAGAAACAATCGAGCCGCCGCGACGCGCGCCCGTGATCACATTTAGCGAGCCGCTCGACGCCGCGCCCGCGCGGAAATCATCCAGCACCGAGCCGAAAATCACCAAGGGTAAGACGGCGTACCGATTGCCTTCGCCGGCGCTATTGCGCGGGGCGGAGCGCGGCGAGCGCATGACGGAACCGGAACTAAAGGAATACGCGCGCGCCATCGAACAGAAGTGCGCGGAATTCGGCGTGGCGGGACACGTCACGCAGATCAATCCCGGGCCGGTGGTCACGACATTCGAGCTGAAGCCCGAAGCGGGAATCAAATACAGCCGCATCACGAGCCTCGCGGACGATCTCTGTTTGGCGTTGAAGGCCGAATCCATTCTGATCGAGCGCATCCCCGGAAAATCCACCGTCGGCATCGAAGTGCCGAACCCGCATCGCGAGACAATCGCGCTGCGTGAAGTTATCGAGTCGCCGGAATTTTCGCATTCCTCGACGAAACTCGCGCTGCCGCTGGGCAAGAACCTCGTGGGCCACATTCGCGCCGCGGATTTGGCGCAGATGCCGCACTTGCTGATCGCGGGCGCAACGGGCACGGGCAAGAGCGTGTTCATCAACTCGATGCTGATGGGCATGCTGTATAAATCGACGCCCGACGAATTGAAGGTGGTGCTGATCGACCCGAAGCGCATCGAGCTCGGGCTTTACGAAAACATTCCGCATTTGTACACGCCCGTCGTCACCGACCCAAAGGTCGCGTCGAACGTGCTGCGCAATGCCACGCGCGAAATGGAGCGGCGATTGAAGCTGCTGGCGCAACGCGGCGTGCGCAACGTTGACCAGTACAATCGCACATTCGAGAAGGGCCAGCCGATGTCGCTTTTCGACGACGTCGAGGAGACCGAACACAAGCCGCTGCCCTACATCGTGATCGTCATCGACGAACTTGCCGATTTGATGATGGTGGACACGACGAACGTCGAGGAATCCATCACGCGCCTCGCGCAAATGGCGCGCGCCGTGGGCATCCATTTAATTTTGGCGACGCAGCGGCCGTCGGTGGACGTGATTACCGGCTTGATCAAGGCGAATTTCCCGGCGCGCATTTCCTTCCGCGTCGCGAGCAAAGTGGACTCGCGCACGATTCTCGACACGAACGGCGCCGAATCGCTCCTCGGACGCGGCGACATGCTGTATTTACCCGCGGGATCTTCGCGCATTCATCGCATTCATGGGCCGCTCGTCACCGAATCGGAAGTCGCGGCAGTATGCGAATTCTGGCGCGACCAGGCGAAAGCGATTTACAACGAAGAATTGCTCAAACCACCCAAGGACGAAAATGCGTCCAGCGTGGAAGGCGGAAATGACGGCGGCGAGGAAGTTGACGACGCGCTGTATCAGGACGCCGTGCGCGTGGTGTGCGAAATGGGTCGCGCTTCTACTTCAACATTGCAGCGGCGATTGCGCGTCGGCTATGGCCGCGCCGCGCGGCTGATCGACTTGATGGAGAAAGATGGAATCGTCGGGCCGCCCGACGGCTCGCGTCCGCGCGAAGTCCTCAAGAAGAAAGACTGGATGCGCGAATTCGACGAATCCGTCAAATAGTTTTCGCTCGCAGCCAAATTCTTGACGAATGCGACGAATCCTGTTACAAACACTTGTTTCAAGTCCTGTCTGCAATTTAACCCGTAGGCTCCCTGACAGGAGCCTTAACTCATCCGGAGGAAGAATGTTACTCGAAGCATGGGCTGATTCATTCACACGTGTGAGCCGACGCTCACGGGAGGATTTCTGATGCGCAAGTGGCTCGCAGGCGTTTCGCCGCTACGAGGCCGAATCACGAACAGGCTTACGAAGATTGGCGCGGCCAGCACGGCTCTGACGTTCTTGAGCGCGGCCGCGGCTCATGCTCAATCGTCCTCGCAAGCAGCGGGCGGAGAAGCAAATCTGAAGGTTCCGGATTTGTCGCAGGTTTCGTTTTTGGGCGTCAACGGGCACGCGCTGCTCGTCTGGGGAATTTTATTTTGCGTTTTCGGCCTGGTGTTTGGCATGACGATGTATGTGCGCCTGAAAAATTTGCCCGTGCATCGCTCGATGCGCGACATGTCCGAATTGATCTACGAAACCTGTAAAACATACCTGATCACGCAGGGAAAATTCCTGCTGCTGCTTGAATCCTTCATCGCGGTGATCATCATTTTGTATTTCGGCGTATTGCTGCACGACGCACCGATAAAAGTCATCGTTATTCTGGGCTTCAGCGTTTTGGGAATCTGTGGAAGCTATGGCGTCGCGTGGTTCGGCATTCGCGTGAATACGTTCGCAAACTCGCGGACGGCCTTTGCGGCTCTGCCCGGAAAGCCTTCCCCGATTTCGCGGATTCCGCTGCGCGCGGGCATGAGCATCGGCATGATGCTGGTCAGTGTGGAATTGCTGATGATGCTGATCATCCTCCTGTTCGTGCCGGGCAGCTACTCCGGGGCGTGCTTCATCGGCTTCGCCATTGGCGAATCCCTTGGCGCGGCGGCCCTGCGAATCGCGGGCGGAATTTTCACCAAGATTGCGGACATTGGCGCGGACTTGATGAAAATCGTCTTCAAGATCAAGGAAGACGACGCGCGCAACCCGGGCGTGATCGCCGACTGCACGGGCGACAATGCGGGCGATTCGGTGGGACCGAGCGCGGATGGTTTCGAAACATACGGCGTCACGGGCGTTGCGCTCATCGCGTTCATTTTGCTGGGCGTGAAGGACCCGGTCATTCAGGTGCAACTGCTGGTGTGGATTTTCGTGATCCGCGTGGCCATGCTGGTGGCCAGCGGCGTCGCGTACTTTGTCAACGACGCAATCGCCAAGGCTCGCTTCGGCCATGCAACGGAGATGAATTTCGAATCTCCGCTCACGTCGCTGGTGTGGATTACGTCGCTTTCTTCGATTGCACTCACGTTTCTGATTTCCTACTTCATTATTCCGGATATTGGCGGCGACACTTCGCAATGGTGGAAATTGTCGGTCATCATTTCGTGCGGCACGCTGGCGGGGGCGATCATTCCGGAGCTGGTGAAAGTGTTCACGTCGACAGAATCGCGGCACGTGCGCGAGGTTGTACGGTCGGCGCAGGAAGGGGGCGCGTCGCTGGGAATTTTGTCCGGCTTCGTGGCCGGCAATTTCTCCGCGTACTACCTGGGGCTGACGATGGTCATGCTGATGTCCATTGGCTACCTGATCAGCACGCTGGGGCTGAGCGCGCTGATGATTGCCGCGCCAGTGTTTGCGTTTGGCCTGGTGGCGTTCGGATTCCTGGGAATGGGTCCCGTGACGATTGCCGTCGATTCTTACGGCCCGGTGACCGACAACGCGCAATCCATCTACGAGCTTTCACTGATCGAGCAGATCCCCAATATCAAGCAGGAACTCAAAATTGATTACAACATGGACGTGAATTTCGAGCGCGCCAAGGAAATGCTCGAGGCGAACGATGGCGCGGGCAACACGTTCAAGGCCACGGCAAAGCCCGTGCTGATCGGCACGGCGGTCGTGGGCGCAACCACGATGATTTTTTCCATCATCATGGCGCTGACGAACGGCATCACCGTCAACGTCGACAAACTTTCCCTGCTTCATGCGCCTTTCTTGCTCGGGATCGTCACCGGCGGAGCGATGATTTACTGGTTCACAGGCGCATCCACGCAGGCCGTGACGACCGGCGCGTACCGTGCCGTCGAATTCATCAAGGCGAATATCAATCTCGAGAGCGCCAAGAGCGCCTCTATCGCGGACAGCAAAAAAGTGGTCGAGATTTGCACGCAGTACGCGCAAAAAGGAATGCTCAATATTTTCATCGCCGTCTTTTTTGCGGCGTTGTCGTTCGCGTTTCTCGAGCCTTTCTTCTTTATCGGCTACTTGATTTCGATTGCGATGTTCGGCCTGTATCAGGCGATTTTCATGGCCAACGCCGGCGGCGCATGGGACAACGCGAAGAAAATCGTTGAAGTCGAACTGAAACAGAAAGGAACTCCCCTGCACGATGCCACTGTCGTCGGCGACACGGTGGGCGACCCGTTCAAGGACACGTCTTCAGTCGCGCTGAATCCGGTCATCAAATTCACGACGCTGTTTGGGCTGCTGGCGGTCGAGCTTGGCGTGCAATTGACGGCGGAAAGGCACGGAAGCGGATTGACGCACATTCTCGCGGCAGTCTTCTTCCTTGTGTCGTTCTTCTTCGTCTACCGTTCATTCTATGGCATGCGCATCAAGAGCGGCGTAGCAGAGCGGTAGGAATCAATCGCGCAAGCTGCTTTCGCGATCAACAATTTCGTCATGGAGCAGACGGGGAGTGGCGCTCGCCATTCCCCGTTTTATTTCGCGCCGCCGGTAACAAAAGTCTCAGGTCAGTTCGCGCAGAGCTAGCACAAACGGGACCTGAGCTACAACACTGCGGCGTCGCGCGCCGCGAGAATCGTGTTGACGTGGATGCAAACGGTGTCGGAAACGCGCCGCGCATAGCCTCCCGCAAGTGTGACGGCGACGGGCACGCCGTGGCGTCGCGCGCAGTCGAAAACCATATCGTCGCGCCGCCGCAAGCCTTCCATCGTCAACGCCAGGCCGCCGAGTTGATCCTCGCGATACGGATCGGCGCCCGCGACATAACAAATCAAGTCGGGATGAAATTGCTCGAACGCGCGAACCAAATGCGATTCGAGAATCGCAAGGTAATCGGCATCGCCGATCCCGTCGGGAAGATTTGCGTCAAGATTCGACGGCGCCTTGGGAGACGGATAATTATTCTCCTGATGGATTGAAAATGTGAAAACGGAGGAATCGTCCGCGAAGATCGCGGCGGTGCCGTTGCCCTGATGCACGTCGGTGTCGATGGTCATCGCGCTTTTAATCGCGCCGTCGAACTGCAAACGCCGAATCGCGATAGCAACGTCGTGAATCACACAGAAACCTTCGCCGTGATCGGGAAAGGCGTGATGAAAACCGCCGCCGATGTTTACAGCGCAACCGTCGGCGAGCGCGCGCTTCCCTGCTTCAATCGAGCCGCCCGCTCCCAGCCAGCACGCTTGTATTAATTCTTTCGAGTAAGCGACCTCCATGCGCAGAATTTCCAGATAATTGAGCGTGCCTGTTTTCAGCTTATGAACGTACTCGGGCAAATGCACGCGCAGAACGTCTTCATCGCTTCCAGGCGTGGGCGAAATGAAATCGGTTTCGTCCGCGAGATGCTCGCGCAGCAGCGCTTCGCGCACCAACCGGTATTTCCGCGACGGAAAAACATGCGCGCCCAGATGCAAATCGTAGTCATCATCGTAGATGAGTTTGAACGGAAGCATCGCAACGCGAGCGTAGCCCGAACGATTCGAAATCGCAATCCGAAGCATCGCGACGGTGCGTACTCGAAGTGATAGCGCTGCGCTTCTGTGCTAGCATTGCTGTTCTGAGAGAGCGCGTATACGAGATCGCAGAGCAGAAAATGATGCGGCAAATTCAATCCGTGACGTTGATTGTTGCGCTGCTGGCCGTGCCGCTGGCGCTGGTCGCCCGCAGTTGTGCTTGCGCTCCGCAGCAGTGCACGATGACGTGCTGCCTGTTGCACAAACACGCGATGAAAATGAATTGCTCAGGCGCGAGCGGCGCTTCGACATGCGCGATGCAATGCAATTCGCATAAGAATATCGATTACGGACTCGCTTCACCTTTGGCCCCGACTCAAATCGCCGAACGTTCAGCACTTCCGGCACCGAAAGTCGCGCGACTCTCTTCGTTTCTCCCTCGTCGTATGGCTTCCTCCGGCTTCACTTTCGAGCCGTTCAAACCGCCAAGGCCGTAATTCCCCAACTTCGCCGTCTCAGATCTTCTTTTTAAATGCGGGGAGGAATTATGCTTTGCCGGTGTGTATCAGCGTTTTTGGGCGTCTCCTTGCTAGGCGGATTATTGTGGTTCGCGCCAAGTGCGCCAGCTCATGGAATCGTTGGAAAGCGATTGTTCATCGAACCGTTGGTTACAGAGGACGCCAATCCAAAAAACGAACTCGATTTGCCCGTATGGGAAGTGATCCAAACCCCGGACGGCCACACCATCGCGTTCAATTATTCCGTGGAAAAGAAATTGATGCCCAGGTTTTCCGTGAGTTTCGAGAACAGCGTCGTGTCGTTCACGCCCAACGGCCAGAGTTCCGTCGTCGGTTTTGGCAATATTGGCTTTGGAGCCAAGTACGCCGTTTATCGAAACGCGGCGCACGAATTTATTCTGTCGTCTGCGTTCCACGTGGAAGCGCCGACCGGGAATCCCCGCGTTGGCGCCGGTTCTTCCACGACGCTGACGCCGGAACTTTTGTACGCAAAAGGGTTCGGCGACTTGCCTTCCAGGGGCGTTCTGAAATGGCTGACACCTCTCGCGCTGCAGGGAGATTTCACGCTCGACCTCCCAATCCGCGGCGCTTCTAAATCAGCACCAGCGAAAGTTCCCCACGCGGACATGGTGGTGGAGTACAGCTTGCCGTACCTGAATGCTTTCGTGCGCCACGCCGACGCGGGATATTCTCTTGAGGATGGGGACATTCGGAAGGGCCACTCGCTGCGAGCCATCGCTGGAAATCTTTTCCCGTTTACCGAATTCAACTTTTCCTGGGTTCAGAGTAGTGCAGGAAACGGATTAAGGCCGCGGGGATTCATTCGGCCAGGGATGGTATACATCGGCCGCTACTTCGAAGTCGGAGCGGCGGCCGAATTTCCATCGAACCAATTTACAGGACGATCCGTGGGCGCTATCGGCATCTTCGATTTGTTCATCGACGATGTTTTCCCGAAGCTGGGCTGGATGATTCGCAAATAATTTCCCGGATGGACTGTTGGCAGGTGGCCCGGGGCGAGATCCTTTGGCGCGAGCAGAACATTCGCACCTCAGGATGACGCGGAATGCGCGTCAGCTTTCGCGGTCGAGGATGAAATCGGGGACCGACAACAACGCGCGGCGGTACTCGGAATCCTTGCAAACATCGAGGCAGGCTTTCGCGCGGTTCGCGTATTCGACCGCGAGGCTCCGGGAATGTTCGAGCGCGCCCGAATTGCGCACCAGCGAAGTGATCTGGTCGGGATGCACGCTCTCGAATCCCTTTTCGCGAAGCACGGTGGCGACCAGTTCGCGGCCGCTCGGGTTGCCATTGTGACCCGCGCCATTTTGCAGCGCGAAAATCAGCGGGAGCGTGACTTTTCCTTCCTTCAGGTCGCTCAACACCGGTTTGCCCAGTTTTTCCGAGGACGCGGTGAAATCGAGCAAGTCGTCGACAAGCTGAAATGCGAGGCCCGCCTGCCGGCCGTATTCGGCGAGAGCGTGACGCATGGACGCGCCGTCGCCACCGAGAACCGCGCCCAGCTCCGCGCAGCCGCTGAAAAGACAAGCCGTCTTGCGATAGGAAAGGTCGGTCGCTTCGGATTCCGTGAGATCGATGCGGTCGAGACACGTGAGCTGCAGCAATTCGCCTTCGACCATGTTCTGCGTTAGCTCGATCAAAATGTCGAGAACGGAAAAATTGCGCGCCTGCAGTGCGATTTTAAACGACTGCATGTAGAGCCAGTCGCCCGCGAGCACGCTCATGTGATTGCCCCAGCGCGCGTTGGTCGAGGGGCGGCCGCGCCGCGTGTGCGCGCCGTCGATCACGTCGTCGTGGATCAGCGTGGCGCTATGAATCATTTCAACGACAGCGCCGAGCGGAATCGCGCTCTCTCCGCGATAGCCGCATGCGCCAGCCGCCAGCAGCAGCAGCGCGGGACGCAGCCGCTTGCCGCCGCCTTCGCGCAAATAGCCGCCAATCTCCGCGATGGGTTGGATGGCTTCGCCCGTCTGTAGGGCGATTTCCTGCTCGACGAGCGCAAGATCGTCGCGCACCAGATCAAAAATTTCCCGCACTGTCAAGACAGCGATGGCGTCCTCCGGCGATTACGGATGCGTGGAGCGTTCCACCCGCTCTGCAAGATGCCCGTTCGCAAGACGAAAGAACCGGCGGAAGTTTTCCGCCGTGACCCGCGCAACTTCATCCGGCGCTAAGTTTCTCACATTCGCCAAGGTCTGCGCTACCTCCACGACGAAGGCCGGCTCGTTGCGCTTTCCGCGGATGCGCTGTGGAGGCAGAAAAGGAGAATCCGTCTCCACGAGAATGCGCTCAAGCGGCAGCGCCGCCGCGACTTCGCGCAACGGCGCCATTTTCGGATATGTGATGTTCGCGGAGAACGAGACAACGAAGCCCATGTCCATTCCCTGCCCGGCTTCGGCGAGCGTTCCCGTGAAGCAGTGAAAAATTCCGCCAAGGCCGCTGGACCGCCATTCCTTTTCCAGGATTTGCAGGCAATCGGGCCACGCATCGCGGCAATGAATAATAACCGGCAAATTCGCGCTACGAGCCAGAGCCAGCTGGCGGCGAAAAACATTTTGCTGCACATCGCGCGGTGAATGATCATAAAAATAATCGAGGCCAATCTCGCCCCAGGCAATCACACGAGGATGCTTCGCGAGGCGCGCGAGATCGTCATACCATCCGTCCGTGGCGAGCTTCGATTCGTGCGGATGAACGCCAACCGTTCCGTAAATCCAGTCGTACTTTTCGGCGAACGGAATTGCAGCATCCAGGCGATCCGACGCCGTGCCGCTGCCGATGGCGAGAATCGTCGTGACGCCGGCTTCGCGCGCACGCGCCAGCATGTCTTCGCGATCAACGTCGAATTGCGGAAATTCCAGATGCGCGTGAGAATCGATGATTTCCAAGCGTGATCCCTTTTGATCGCGGCGAAATTATTTCAAACGCGCGCCGGGCGGAACGTCTTCCGTGAACGTGCACAGAACCGGCCGGCCATCCGGCGCAACCGAAGCGGCGACGATCATGCCATTCGATTCGACGCCGCGCAGTTTGCGCGGAGCGAGATTGACGACGACGACCACTTTTTTGCCGATCAAATCCTCCGGCGCGTACGAACCGGCGATGCCCGCGACGACCTGGCGAACCTCTTCGCCAATATCGACCAGAAGCTTCAGCAGTTTGTCGGCGCCGGCAACGCGTTCGGCGGATTTCACCACGCCAACGCGCATCTCGATTTTCGCGAAATCCTCGATGCCGATTTTCGCCGGTGCGCCGGCGGACGGCGCGGGCGCTGCACCCGCCTGCGCGGCTCCGCCGGCGGCTGGCGTTGTTGATGACGCAGGGTTGCGAATTTCGTCTTCCATGGCTTCGATCCTTTCAAACGCTTCTTGTTTATCCACGCGCGGAAATACGCCTTCGGGCTTGCCCACGTGCGCCGCGCGTTTTTGACCGGCCGATAAATTGGGCGAGAGACTTTCGCTCGCAAGCACGGTGCTGTTCCCCAATTGCTCCCAGATTTTCTGCGTCGCGTGCGGCAACACGGGATGCGCCAGCAAAGTCACAACGCGGAGCGCGTCGTAGGCCGTATAGAGCACCATCTCCAGGCGGCCCCACTTCGATTTCTCCTTCACCAAAACCCACGGCTGAAATTCGACGAGATACTTGTCGATTTCCGCGATCAGGCTCCAAATCGCTTCGAGCGCGCGAGAGAATTCATGGTTCTCGTAATAGCGCAGAACCTCCTCGCAGGTTCCGCGCTGAAGCTCCGCGACTTCCCTGTCGCGATCATTTTCCGCGTCCGGATTGCGCGCCGGGACGCGTCCTCCCAGGTACTGCTCGATCATGGTGATCGTGCGGGTGGTCAGATTGCCCAGACCGTTCGCCAGGTCGGAGTTGTAGCGCGTCAGCAGCGCGTCGCGGCTGAAATTGCCGTCCTGCCCGAAGACCATGTCGCGCAGCAAAAAATATCGCAGCGCGTCGATTCCCAGCACGCGCGCGATTGGCTGCGGATATTGCATGTTGCCGCGCGACTTGCTCATTTTTTCGTCGGCAAAGAGCCACCAGCCATGCGCGAAAATTCGTTTCGGCAATGGTTCGCCGGCGGCCATCAAGAACGCGGGCCAGTAGACGGCGTGGAAACGCAAAATTTCCTTGCCGATCAGGTGCATGTCCGCGGGCCAGTATTTTTCGAATTCGACTTCATCGTCGGCGTAACCGACGCCGGTCATGTAACTCGTCAGCGCGTCGGACCACACATAGAAAATATGCTTTTCGTCGCCGGGCCACGGAATGCCCCATTTGAATGACGTGCGGCTGATGGAAAGGTCTCGAAGGCCTCCGCGCACAAATGCCAGCACTTCGTTGCGGCGCGTCTCGGGCTGGATAAAATCGGGCTGTTTCTCGTAAAGCTCCAGCAGCCGCTCTTGAAACGCGGCCAGCTTGAAAAAATAATTTTCCTCGCGCACGCGCTCCGTGGGCCGCTTGCATTCGGGGCACAGATTCCCGGGCAGCGGCTCGTCCACGTACATCTCGTCGTAAACGCAATACTGTCCCTCGTAGCCGCCCTTATAGACGTAGCCCTGATCCTGCGCTTTGCGAAAAAGCATCTGCACCGCGCGCTCGTGCCGCGGTTCGGTGGTGCGCACGAAACGGTCGACCGGCAAATCGAGTTCGTTCCACAGCGCGCGGTATTCCGCGGAGATGCGGTCGGCGAATTCCTGCGGCGACACTCCGGCTGCTTTCGCGGCGCGCTCCACTTTTTGGCCGTGCTCGTCCGTGCCCGTGAGCAAGACCACGTCGTATCCGCGCATCCGTTTGTAGCGCGCGATGGTATCGGCGACGACGGTTGTGTACGTGTGGCCCAGGTGCGGGCGGGCATTCACGTAGTAAATCGGCGTGGTGATATAAAACTTGGGTTTGGCCATGAGCTATTTTGTCGGTTCGCCGGACTTCTGAAAGTGAAAATTGGCCGTCGAGAGAACTTGCTTGAGCGGCACGCCGTGTTGCGTGGCGATTCGCTGGCAATCTTCGTATTCCGGCGCGGCATTCAAAACCGCCCCATTGCGCCGGGACACTTTCATGCGAATCGTGCCCAGCGGCGTCTCCACCGCGACCGATTCGCGCGCCAGCGTCTGGCGGCGCGCTTCATACGTGCGAATGCCGATCGTCGTGGTCTCGCAAAAAATCAAATCGATCAGCCGGTCGCGATTCGACGGTTCGCAAAGCAGGGTGACAAGCTGGCCCGGCCGATTTTTCTTCATTTGTACCGATGTCGAAAAAATATCGAGCGCGCCCGCGGCCAGCGCGCGTTCGGCAAAGTATCCGTAAATCTGCGGACTCATGTCGTCGAGGTTCGCCTCAATCACAGCGATGGGCGCATCCCAGCGCGCAACTCCACTTTGATCGATGGACTCGCCGGCTTCGCCGGCAATCGATTCGCCGATCAGCAGGCGCAGGACGTTTGGCTGCTGCGGCAAATCGGCTGAACCTGCTCCGTAGCCAATCGCTCTCAGCTTCATCGCGGGCATTTCCGCGTAGCGCCTGGAAAGCGTGGTGGCTATCGCTGCCCCCGTGGGCGTCACCAGTTCTTTTTCGATCCCGCTCGAAAACGTGGGCGCGTCGCGCAGCAATTCCACCGTCGCCGGCGCCGGAACCGGCAAAAGCCCGTGTTCGGTTTGCACGCGCCCGCTGCCGACATCCATCACGGAGCACGCGAAGCTGTCGATGCCCAGAAGTTCGAAACCTATCGCCGCGCCCACAATGTCGATAATCGAATCCACGGCGCCCACTTCGTGAAAATGGACTTTCTCGATGGAGATGTTATGGACCTTGGCTTCGGCCTCGCCGAGACGCTGAAATATTTGCCGGGCGCGTTGGGCGGCGCGCGGCGCGAGTGCGGCCCCGTCAATCATCTTCAAAATGCCCGAGAGATGACGATGGTGATGGTGCTCCTGGCTCTCGACATTTACTTTCGTCGCGCGGATCGCCCCGCGCTGCACTTTTTCCGCGGATATTTTCCAGCCGTCCAGATTCAGCTTGCGCAGCTCCGCCTCAAGCTCGCGCAAATCGACGCCCGCATCGACCAGCGCGCCGAGCACCATGTCGCCGCTGATTCCCGAGAAACAGTCGAAGTACGCAAGATTCATTTGGTTATCGCATCCACATTCGCCAACTCGCGCGCAAGCGGCACAACGATTCTGCTGAGAAATCGCGAAAACTAGATACTATGCTGCGCTCCCGAGGCTGTCAAACTGGGCTTCGCAGTCGCATCGGGGACCTCCAATAGTATCTATTTTTAGGTGTACCTCTTGATATCAAACACATTCATAAGTACAATTGTAAAAACGGAGCGGATTCATGAAATTTACCAAAATCCTGGCGGCTTTGCTGCTCGTCGCTGGCGCGTTTACCTTCTTTCTCGTTCCCCAGACGAGGTTCGCGCCAATTCTACTTATTATTAGCAGCAGCTTGAGCATCTATCATGCCTACGTGGCGAAACGCTCCAGCGCGGCCGACCGACCTTTCGACCGCAAGACGCTCCGCCTTTTTTGACTGACCCGCAGGAAACTTCTATAATCGCTTACCTTTTTTGCGAAAAGAGAATTCGTGTATCAGCCGATAGAAAAACGTATTCGCGAGGCGCTCGCGGTGTTTATCCGCGAGAAATACGGAGTCGAGATCAACGTCGTCACCGAGCGTCCGCCGAAAATCGAGATGGGCGAAATCGCCTCGCCCTTGTGTTTCGAGCTGGCAAAACGCCTGAAGCGCGCGCCGCGGCAAATCGCGCAGGAGATTGCGTCAAGCATCGGAAAACTTGACGGCGTTGAACGCTTCGAGGTCGCGGGTGCGGGCTATTTGAATGTGTATCTCAATCGCACGGCATTTCTCCGCGAAGCATCCGCACGCGAAGGTGTCAAACACGGCGTTGCGACGAATCAATTCAGACGCGTCAATGTGGTCATTGATTCATAACAAAAATTACTGTAGCCTGAGCTATATGCGCATCTTCTGGAGCAAAGTCGTCGCACAGGTGTTGGTCGTTATCGCGGCCGCGTTTGTCGGAACCGCAATAATCGTCCTTGCCTTCACTCCATACCAGCGGCTGGCATCGCTTCTGAATATAGCGGGTTGTATTTTGATCCTTTGCCATAGCCTTTACAAAATGAGATACGACCCAGCCCACCGAAACGGCAGCCCGTTTGACCGCAACGACTTCCGCCTTTTTTGACTGACCCGCAGGAAACTTCTATAATCGCTTACCTTTTTTGCGATATGCTGCGCTCGAAATGCTGTCAATTCGGGGCGTCATGACTTATCCCGCGTTTTCGCCGGACCGCTCATTGATTTCCTGTGAAAGGAGAAGTATCGTAACTACATGTGCGGAATCTGGAGCAAGCCCATCGCGTTGGCATTGACCGGCGCCGCCCTAGCTTTCGTAGTTGCCGGTGTGTTGGTTGATCTGCTTACTCCGCATACGCGGCTCGCCACGATCCTCATTTCGGCTGGAGCTGTTTTAGGGATTCTCAACGGTCTCTTCGCCATACGATACCGACGGTCCAGCCCATTCGGTAAGCCGTTTGATGGGGTCGATCGCGAGAACACCCACCTCTTTTGACTGACCCGCGGGAAACTTCTATAATCGCTTACCTTTTTTGCGAAAAGAGAATTCGTGTATCAGCCGATAGAAAAGCGTATTCGCGAGGCGCTCGCGGTGTTTATCCGCGAGAAATACGAAGTCGAGATCAACGTGGTCACCGAGCGGCCGCCGAAAATCGAGATGGGCGAAATCGCTTCGCCCGTATGCTTCGAGCTGGCAAAACGCCTGAAACGCGCGCCGCGACAAATCGCGCAGGAGATTGCGTCAAGCATCGGAAAACTTGACGGCGTCGAACGCTTCGAGATCGCGGGTGCGGGCTATTTGAATGTGTATCTCAATCGCACGGCATTTCTTCGCGAAGCGGCACCACGCGCCGGGCACGAAGCAGTTGGCGCGACGGCCGGCGCTGCAAAAGCGATCGTCGAGCACACGAACATCAATCCCAATAAAGCCGCGCACATCGGGCATTTACGAAATGCCGTGCTCGGCGACGCGTTTGTTCGATTGCTGCGATACACGGGGCGGCATGTCGAAGTTCAGAATTATATCGACAACACGGGCGTGCAAGTTGCGGACGTGGTGCTCGGATTCGTACATCTGGAAAAGAAAACTCTCGAGGAGGTTCGCGCGCTTGTCGCGAAGCCGGGATTTGATTATTTATGCTGGGATTTATACGCGCGCGTCACGCAATTTCTGGAAGAAGACAAAGCGCGTCTGGAACTTCGCGGAGAAACATTGAAACAGATCGAACGCGGCAGCGGAGACGCCGCGGAAATGGCGGAAGCGGTTTCCACTGCCATCGTGCGCCGCCACCTAAAAACCATGGGCCGCCTGGAAATTGAATATGACCTGCTGCCGCGCGAAAGCGAAATCCTGCATTTGAAATTCTGGGACGCGGCGTTTCAAATGCTAATCAAGCGTGGCGCGATCCGCAAAGCCGCATCAGGGAAAAACGCGGGCTGCTGGGTAATGCAACTCACCGAAGATAAAGACGCGGCGCAGCCGGACGACGAAGCCGATGCGAAAATTATCGTGCGTTCAAACGGCACCGTCACGTATGTCGGAAAAGATATCGCGTATCAGCTTTGGAAATTCGGGCTGCTCGGCAACGATTTTCATTACGCGCCGTTTTTTACGTACGCGGACGGACGAAAACTTTGGGTGACGTGCAGCGAGGAAGGCTCCGCGGACGCTCCGGCATTTGGACACGCCCAGGAAGTTTTCAACGTGATCGATTCGCGGCAAGCGTACCCGCAGCAAGTGGTCGTCGCTGGCTTGCGCGCGCTCGGCTTTAATTCCGAGGCGGATCGCTCGGTTCATTTTTCGTACGAGATGGTGGCGCTGACGCCGCGCTGCGCCGCGGAAATGGGCTATCTACTTTCCGACGAGGAAGCGAAGAAGCCGTACGTCGAAGTCAGTGGCCGCAAAGGGCAGGGCGTGAAGGCGGATGATTTGCTGAATCAACTCGAAGAGCGAGCCCGAACCGAAGTGGATTCGCGGCACCGCGATTTCTCCGACGTGGAACGGGCCAGCGTCGCGCACGCAATCGCCATCGGCGCGTTGCGTTATTTTTTGCTGAAATTCACGCGCGGGACGATTATCGCATTCGATTTCAAGGACGCGCTGAGTTTCGAAGGCGAAACTGGCCCGTACGTGCAATACGCCGTGGTGCGCGCGCGAAACATTTTTCGCAAAGTGCGCGAGCAGGAACCGGATTATCCGCTCGATCGGCTTGAAGAGAACGCCGACCTTGCAGCGGTCCAACAATTGCTGGCCCCGCCGGAGGGCAACGACCTCTGGGAGCTTTTACTGCTCGCCGGTTCCCTGGGCGCGCAAATCGAAGCCGCCGCGAGCGCGCACGAGCCTGCGTTCATCGCGAAGTACGCGTTTCAACTCGCGCAGCAATTCAATTTGTTCTACCACAAGCATCACATTCTTTCGGAGGAAGACCGCGCCAAAAAAACGTTTCTCCTGCTGTTGAGCGCGCTGGTGGAAAAACAACTCGTCATCGCGCTCGAGCTTCTTGGCGTTGAAGCTCCCGAGAAAATGTAGAGGGTCTCGCCTGAATGCCCTCGCCCTCACACGGCCGGCATCTGCCAACGAAAAAGAGCCGGCGAGACGCCGGCGCTACAAGCCGCAGCCGCATGGCGTTAACAAAGTCCCACAGCCATTGGTGGAAATCGCCAATGCTATACCCTGCGCATCATTGCATTTTCATTGCGAAGTCGACGAGCGTGCGCGTCGCAACACCCGTGGGCCCTTTTGCGGCCCACGGTTTCGAATCGTCGAGCCATGCCGTGCCCGCAATGTCGAGGTGGACCCACGGCGTGTCTCCCACAAATTCCTTGATGAACCACGCCGCCGTGATTGCTCCGCCGCCTTTGCCGCTGCCGGTGTTGCGAATGTCCGCGATGCTGCTCTTAATCATTTCCTCGTATTCGTCGTCGATGGGCATGGGCCACATTTTTTCTCCGACGGCGCGCGCGCTTTCGAGCAGGCGGTCGAGATATTCGCGCGGCGTGCCGAACGCGCCCACGTGAATGTTGGCGAGAGCGACGACGATAGCGCCGGTCAGCGTGGCGGCATCGACCAGATGCGTGCAGCCCAGTTTTTTTGCATAGGTAATGGCGTCGGCAAGAATCAAGCGGCCTTCGGCGTCCGTATTGATCACTTCGATGGATTTGCCGGACATGGCAATTTGCACGTCGCCGGGTTTTTGCGCGCGGCTGCCCGGCATGTTTTCGGTGGCCGGAACAACGGCCATCACTTCAATCGAGGGTTTCAGTTTTGCCAAAGCACGCAGAACGCCGAGCATGGTGGCGCCGCCGCCCATGTCGTATTTCATTTTTTCCATTCCATCAGCGGGCTTGATGGAGATGCCGCCCGTATCAAACGTGACGGCTTTGCCGACGAGGCCAAGCACGGGCGCGCCAGCTTTTTTTTGCGCGGGGCGGTAGCGAACGACAATCAAGCGGGGCGGCTCGGCGCTGCCTTGCGCGACGCCGAGAATCGCTCCCATTTTCAGCTCGGCCATTCGCTTTTCGTCCAGAATGTCGATTTCGAGGCCGGCCTCTTTCGCCATGGCTTCCGCGCGGGATGCGAGCGAGCGAGGCGTAAGGCGATTCGACGGCTCATTGATCAGGTCACGCGCGAAATTCTCCGATTCGCCGATGACTTTCGCGCGGGCGATGGCCGCTTCGATTTCCGCGCGGGAGTTGGCGGGGAAGCCGGCGAGCGAGACGCGGTCGATGGCTTTATTGTTTTTCCTTTCGGTTTGATATTTATCCGATTCGTATTCCGCGTGGAGGAGACCTTCCACAATTGCCTGCGCGGCGGCCGGAGTGCGGTCTTTCTCGCCCGGCAGAAATGCGAAGGTTTTAACGCCGCGAGATTTCAAGTAGCGCAGAGCCGCGCCGGAAAGGTTACGCAACTCGGCGTGCGAAAACTTCTCGGGCTTTCCCGCGCCGACCAAGAGCAGACGCTTGGCCGCGAGGCCCGCGGGATAGTGCAACAAAATCATTTCCAGCGGCTTTCCATTTAATTCACCGCTTTCGGCGAGAGGCTTGATCTTGCCGCCGGTGATGCGGTCGAGTTCCGCAACGGCTCCGTCGAACCGAACTTCCTTGTCGCCGAAAACGTAAACCACGAGTGCGTCCGCGGCTATGGATGAAAATGGCTGAGCGTCAAATTGAATCTCCATGTTCCCCTTTCCAAATTTTAAATTAGTGACGTTTGTACCGGTGCATTGCGTCCTTGGCTTCGCGTTTGTCTTCCTTTTCGCGCTCCGCCGCGCGGCGATCCCAGGACTTTTTGCCACGCGCGACAGCGAGTTCGCATTTGGCCATGCCGTCGCGAAAATAAATTTTCAGCGGAATCAGCGTAAGCCCTTTTTGCTGAACTTGAATGCTCAACTTGTCAATCTCGCGGCGATGGAGTAACAGCTTGCGCGCGCGAAGCGGGCCGTGGTTCCACGGGCCGCCCGGACGATATTCAGGAATGTGGCAATTCATCAGCCACAGTTCCCCGCCGCGCGCTTCGGCGTACGCGTCGCGGAGGCTGGCCTTCCCTTCCCGCAAAGTTTTTACTTCCGTGCCGACCAAAATCATGCCCGCTTCGTGTTTGTCGAGGAGTTCGTAGTTGTAAGAGGCGGCGCGGTTCTGAGCGACGATTTTGACCGCAGCGGCGGCGTTCCGTTTGGTCGTGGGTTTTGTCGTGGGCTTCACCGTGCGTATCATATCCGGCGCAAGTTGCGCGATGCAAGGTGCTCGAAAAGATGAGCGGCGAGGATTTAATTCGGAATGAAGGATGCGGGAACGGCGGAGGTGCGGCTTTGTGTCCACGGAAACTTGCGGCGAGGGAGAGGCTATGAAAATTGGAAGAGCGGCCGAAAGCGCACCTGGAAAAAATGCAAATTTGTCCCGGTTAGAGAGGGGTGCGATTGTTTGTTTTCTATGACTTGCATGTGTTTCTAATCCGTTTGGTGTCCCGATTAAAAAAATCATATATTGGGTCAAAAAGTTACCGTGGAAAGGGAGAGGAAGGACTACTCGGCGCGAAAAGCGCACCGGGATGGCCTTGAAGAGGTGAAGGATGCGAATTGGGACGTCCTAACCATAAGGTACCTGTATAACATAGGTTAACGAGTTTGTCAACGGGATTCTTGAGGGCAGCGGATGTTTATCGGGGAATAGGCAAAAACAAAAAGCAAAAGCCGCAGAGTTTCAAGAAGCGACATTTTCGCTGCACAACACGACGCCGCGCGTGCGCGCGGCGCGGCCCGACCATAGTCGGGCCCTACAGAAAGCAACGCAAAGCGACGTCCCGAGGTAAGGTTCCGGTGGGCGGCGGAGAAGGCGTAGCAACGCCGAAAGGCAAAGCACGACGCCGCGCGTGGGCGCGGCGCGGCCCGACCTTAGTCGGGCCCTACAAAGACAAGGGCAAAACCCCCACCCTTCGCAAACAACGCTCAGGATGGGGCACCCGCGAAAGCCAAGCCCTGGGCCACGCGCCGAGACTCTGCGCTACACGACACGACGCCGCGCATGCGCGCGGCGCGGCCCGACCTTAGTCGGGCCCTACAGAAGCAAGGCAAGGTGCTAGATCGTGCGAAAGTTTCAGGCGGCGGAGGAGCGGGAGCCGGCTTCCAGCTCGGAAAGAATCGAGCGCAGAGCGGAAACCAAGTCGTCGCGAGAGATCTGGCTGCGGCGGAATTGAATGCGGAAGTGGTACGAAGAATCCGGAGAATGATAGTCGAAGACGAACGGCCGCGGGCGAGATTCGGGCTCGTTTTCTTCCTGCTGGCGGGCGCGACGGGCTTCATCGCGAGTCAAGCCGCTGTGCGCGATTTGCATCACCATTTCGTGCATTTTCTTTTCGTTCGGCTGCCGCGCGACTTGCAGCAGGAGGGATTTCGAAACCACGCCCTTCTCGATGCATAGACGGCGAACCGAGTCCGGAATGACGCGTATCGAAAGCGTCTCCGTGACGGACGAGCGAGCGCGGCCGATTTTCTTGGCGATGTCCTCGTGCGTGTAGTCGAATTGCTCGGCGAGGCGGAACAGGCCGTCGGCTTCCTCGAAGGCAGTCAAATCCTTGCGCTGAAGATTTTCGATCAATGCGAGTTCGAGAGTTTCGGCGTCGTCGGCGATTTTTTCGATGCACGGGAGTTCGCGGAGGCCCGCGCCCTGCGCGGCATGGTAGCGGCGCTCACCGGAAATAATGTAATACGAGTCTTCGCGAGGCATGTAGCGCACGAGGAGCGGTTCGAGGACGCCCTTTTCGCGCACGGACTGAATCAGTTCGGAGAGATCACCCAACATTTTGCGCGGCTGATCCGGGTTGGGATGCACGTTGCCAATGGGGATCATGCGGCCAATCGACGCGCCGCTGAAACTGGTTAGGGTTTCGACGTAGTGCGCGTCATGCCGCATCTTGAGTGTGACGGGTAGCCCGATCCGCTTCGACACGTTGAATGACCTCCTGAGAAAGCTTCTTATATTCTTCCGCGCCTGTCGACTTGGGCGCAAAGGCGAAAATCGTTTCCTTGTACGCCGGACTTTCCTCGAGGCGGACGTTCTTGCTGATGCGCGTCTTGAAAAGGGCGTCGCCGAAGACCACGCGAATCTGCTCATGCGTGTCGCGGGAGATATTCGTGCGGCGATCAAACAGAGTGATGACGACGCCGAGGACCTTGAGGTCCGGATTGGGACGCGAACGGATGCGCGCATAAGTTTCGAGCAGATCGTCGGTTCCCTCGATGGCGAAGTAGGCGGCCTGAATCGGCACGATCAGGTGCGTGGCGGCCACGAGGGCGTTGACGGTCAAAATGCCGAGTGCGGGCGGCGTGTCCATGACGATGAAGTCGAAATCTTTCAGAATGGGAGCGAGGGCGTCCTTTAATTTGTACGGGGCGTCGAATGCGCCGGCGAGCTGCTGCTCGAGTCGCGCGAGCGAGAGCTTGGCCGGAGCGAGAAATAAATTTGGGTCCTTGGTGGGCTTGATGACTTTGGCCATCTCGGGCGCGTGGTCGCCGAAAACGTCGAACATGGAAACTTGGACGTCGCCCGCCTCGACAAATGCGATGGTGGCGTTGGACTGGGGATCGAGGTCGATGAGGAGGGTTCGCTTCTTACGCAGCGCGAGAGCCGCCGCGAGGTTGATCGCGGTCGTCGTCTTGCCCACGCCGCCCTTCTGATTCGCAATGGCCAGGACACTCGTCAAAAGCGCCGCCACTCCTTTGGCAACAGCAGGCCTATATATGGCCCGGCCTGCTCGAAGCCCCACAATAAGTAGGCCAAATGTACCGGGAGTACCCGGTGATGTGCAAGCAAAAAAACTAATTTTCTCTGGCGGGAGGAGGCCGCCGTGCAGAATCCGCTGGGGAGACGATTTTCAGCTACATCTTACAACTACATCTTATAACGGCCCAAGTCTTCGTCATTCAGATTTTCGAGCCAACGGCGCAAATCCTCGGTGGAGGTTTTTTCCGTCGCGGCGCTGGAAATTTTTGAGCTCTTGAAAACTTCTTCTTCGACGAAGATGGGGCAATCGAGGCGCAGCGCGAGCGCGAGGGCGTCGCTCGGGCGGGAATCGAGAGACATTGTTTGCCCCTCGCGCTCCATCCAAATCACGGCGTAGAACGTGTCGTCTTTCAGTTCGCTGACAACAACTTTCTGGACGTGGACGTTCAGGCCCATCAAAACATTTTTGAGAAGATCGTGGGTCATGGGTCGCGGAGTTTGGACTTTCTCGATTTCCAGAGCGATGGCGTTGGCTTCGTAGATGCCGACCCAGATGGGGAGAGTGCCGCTTCCCTGCACCGCCCGCAAAACGACGACGGGCATGTTCGTCACCGGATCCATCATTAACACACGGATTTTGACTTCGCGTTCCATAGCGCCCCCACGCAGGTCCATTCAGTCCACCTGTACGCCGATAAGACTGTTCGGCCCTGCATCCGTGATTTGCACGCAACGATATTGTCCCAGAAGATTTTGCTCGTGCGAAGTGAAATTTACGATTCGATTGCAGGTGGTGCGCCCGGACCATTGTCCGCGCGATTCGTGACGGCCATCGACGAGGACTTCGAACGTCTGCTGCAGGAGCGATCGGTTTCGCGCCGTCTGGATTTCGCGCTGGCGCTGCTGGATCGCTGCGAGCCTGCGGCCTTTGTCCGTCTCGGGCACGGCGTCTGGCATGTCTTTAGCGGACGTATTGGGCCGTGGCGAGTAGGTGAAGGAAAACACGCCGTCATAGCCGACTTCGTCGAGGAGCGAAAGCGAATCCGCGAAGTCGGTTTCCGTCTCGCCGGGGAATCCGACGATGATGTCCGTGGTGACGCTGATGGGGCGCCGCGCGGAGCGAATCCAGGAGATTTTTTCCAAGTATTCGTCGCGCGTGTAGGTGCGGAGCATGGACTTTAGGATGCGCGACGAGCCGGATTGTACCGGCAAATGAATATGGTCGCAGAGCGCGGGCGTTGCGTCGATGGCTTCGACGATCTCGCGGGTGAAGTCGTTTGGATGCGAGGTGGTGAAGCGAACGCGGCGAATCCCCGGGATTTCCGCGACGGAGCGCAGCAGTTGGGGAAAATTCATTTTGCGCGGCGAAGGATCGCGGTAGGAGTTGACGGTCTGTCCGAGGAGCTGCACTTCCGAGTAGCCGGAATCGGCAAGATGCCGGACTTCGTCCAAGACGGATGCGCTGGTGCGGCTGCGTTGCGGGCCGCGCGTATGCGGGACGACGCAATACGAGCAGGCATAGTCGCAGCCTTCGATGATTGTGACGTAGGCGCGAAAGGGATTGTCGCGACGCGTGATTTCGGTCTCGAATGTTTCGTCCGTGTCCAGGTCCAGGCCCGTGACGCGGCGTCCGCCCGCTTCGAGTTCCGCGAGCATTTCGGGGAGTTTTCGATAGCTTGCCGAACCGCAAACCATCCGTACCCACGGCGCGCGACGAAAAATCTTTTCGCCTTCCTGTTGAGCGAGGCAGCCGAGAACGGCGATGATTTTTTCTTCGCCGAGGGCGCCGCGAAAATCGCCGAGGCGCGAAAAAACCTTTTGCGCGGCTTTTTCGCGGATGCTGCACGTATTGTAGAAGACGAGATCGGCAGCGGCGGGAGAGTTCACCTGATGGTAGCCGCGAGAGAGAAGGACGCCGATGACTTTTTCGGAGTCGTGGACGTTCATCTGGCATCCGAATGTTTCGATGTAGAAGGAACGGCCGACGGCGGGAGGAGCGGACGTCGCGGGTTGAATGGAGGGCTTCGGGAAGAGCGATTCGAGCGGGATGTCGATGGTGGCGGACATTGGTGATTGCAAAGTTTAGCACAGGGGAAAGGCAAAAGCGCCGGGTCAGCTGGCGTACAGGGCACGCCAGCGGGACTGAGCTACAACAGCGACGAGGCAAAGACGCCGCCGGGACGGCGGCGCTACGAATGAAGCGCAAACAATGCGCGCGACAGAAAAACGCAGCGGCGGGCGGCATATAGCCTGCCTGCGCAGGCAGGCCGCCCAACAAAAGCAACGACGCGCGGGCGCGCGTCGCGGGCGGGGCAAGCCCCGCCCCTACGAAGTCAGAAGCAAAAACGTTAGGTGCGCGAGGCAGTGGCGAGGCAAAGACGCCGCCGGGACCGCGGCGCTACGAGATGCGACCGCACGCAAGGGCGAGACGGTCGTCTCGCCACGGGCGGGGTGAACCCCGCCCCTACGAAGGCAGTAAAGACGCCGGCAAGATGCCGGCGCTACGGCGCTGTTCGTAGCGCAGCGCGGACGGGCGAAGGGCTGGCGGATGTGTCGTTAGATACACGAGCGCATATCCGATTTCGTTGGAAGCGTTTGACCCATCCCAGCGCGTATGCTACGGTGATTTTCGGGGTTTGAGGATGCTTCCTCGGGGGAGAAAAACATTTCGTACGCCGCTTTTGTGATCTTCGCCGGACGGCTCGGCGCTATCTTCCTGCAAACGGGCTGGGTTGCGCGGATCGTTCTGATGATATTGCTTTTCCTGTCGCTCTTTTCCTGGGCCATCATCCTTCAAAAATATCGCTTGTTCGCAACGCTCGAGCCGCGAACCAAACGCTTCATGCAGCTTTTCCGCACGGGCCGGGGGTTGCCGGATCCCAATACGTTGCGCGCCGGCTCGAGCGGTTCGCCATTCGTCAACGTTTACGACGCGGGGTACCGCGAGCTCGAAGGACAACTTGCCGGGAGCAATCCTCATCCCGGTAAATTGAAGAATCCGCGGGCGGTGCTGGTCGAAATGCAGATTGCGTCGGCGGATGAAGTGCGTGCCATGGAAAGCTGGATGCCGTGGCTGGCGACGATTGGCTCGATTTCGACGTTCATTGGATTGTTCGGCACGGTTTGGGGAGTGATGGACGCGTTCGCGGGCTTAAGCCAGTTGGGGCAAGCGAGTTTGCAGGCCGTCGCTCCGGGAATTGCCGACGCGCTGATTACCACGGCGGCGGGACTTTTCGCCGCCATCCCGGCGGTGATCGCTTACAATATTTATCTGCATCGCATTCGCGATTTCGCGGTGCGCATGGATAACTTCTCGATGGAATTTGTCAGCAAAATTGAAACGCTGTACAGCTAGGACTCAATGGCGCAAATCCAAAGACAAGCCGGAACGACGCTTTCGGACATCAACATTGTTCCGTTTGTCGACGTGATGCTGGTGCTGCTGGTGATCTTCATGATCACGGCGCCACTGATCGAATCCGGAATTCAGGTGCAACTCCCGAAAACAAAGACGGTGCAGGCGATCACGCAGGCGCGCATCGTGATTACGATAGATCGCGCGCAGCGGCTTTACATCGGCAAAACCCCGGTGAATATTCACGCGCTCGGCCGCAAAGTGCTGGCAATGGACAAAGACGTGAAGCACACGCCGGTTTATGTGCGGTGCGATTCGGAAGTGCCGTTCGCGACCTGGGCCATGGTGATGGACACGTTGAAACAATCCGGCATCAATAATATTAGTGTGGTGACGAAGCCGCTGACAGGCGCGCCACGTACGCAGTGAGATGGAGCTAAGCGCTTTTCACCAACCCGCGCAAGACCTCAAAGGCCCTCTGGGCTATTCGCTGATCTTTCACGTCCTTTTGTTTAGCGCGCTGATTTCATCGACGATATTTTCGCATCGTGGCGAATTGTGGGGCGGGGCCGGCGGCCAAGGGACAATCAACGTCAATCTGGTGGGAAGCGTGCCTGCGGTTCCGCTGCCCAAGCCGGACGTGGTGACAACGAATCGCGTGGTGGATAACTCCAAGGGACTTTACCAAGCCGAGCCGCAACCGAAGTTGCCGCCGCCGCCCGACGATGCGAACGCGATTTTTCTTCCCAAATTCGATAAGTACAAGAAGCCGGAATTTATTCAGAAACCCTCACGCCCGCTGGACAATCCAGCGCCGGCACCGAAGAACGCGATTCCCTACGGCAAAGGCGGAACGCCGCAGATTCCGACGTCCACGTTCATGATGAATCAAGCGACGCGCGGAGGAATGGGCGTCCAGGGAACGAGCGGAGGGAGTTTCGGCTCACAATTTCCGTGGTACGTGGAGGCGGTGCAGCGGCGCGTGAGCGGCAACTGGCTGGAGTCGACCGTGGATCCGACCGTTCCGTGGGCGCCGCGGTGCATTGTGAGTTTTCAGATTCTGCGCGACGGCACGGTCGCCAACGTTCAGATCATGCAGTCGAGCGGAAATCAGTCCGTGGATACGTCCGCGGTGCGCGCGGTGCAAAGCTCGAATCCGCTGGATCATTTGCCCGCGGGCTACAAAGGATCGTATGTGGATGTGCAGTTCTGGTTCGATTTTCGAAGGCAATGAGCCATGGAAACGGCGCAATTATTCAGAGGTTCGAGCCTGGCAAATTGGTTCCACAATCCGAGGGGAATTTAGAATGAAACGGCTTACGGGGATACTGGCAATTTTAATTTTGGGCTTACTGGCTGGCGCGCCTCGCGCGGCGGCGCAAGGCGTGATCGAAACCGGCACCGGGCTCGGCGTGCAAAAAGTAAAGCTGGCGGCGCCGGAATTTGCTTCGCGGACGCCGCAGACGGCTCCGCTCGAACAGGTTTTTCATCAAGTGTTGATGGATGATTTGAGTTATTCGGGGATCATCGACATGGTCAGCCCGAGCTTTTATCCGGTCAGCGCGCCGAGCGTACCCGGCGAACTGAATGCCGATCAGTGGCGGCAGGCGCCCGCAAATGCGTGGATGGTCGCATTCGGGAACCTGACGGCAAACGGCACTTCCCTTTCGCTGGCCGGTTACCTTTACGACGTTCGGCAAACACCGGCACTCTCCATTCTGGAAAAAATCTATAATGGGGACGCCACGGAAGCCGGTGCGCGGCAGCTTGCTCATGAATTCGCGGACGATATCATTTCACGGTTGAGCGGCGGCACGCCGGGAATCGCGGAGACGAAGATCGCGTTTGTCAGCAACCGTACCGGGCACAAGGAAATCTGGGAAATGGATTATGACGGCGCGAACCAGCAGCAGCTGACGCACCTGGGATCGACGGCGTTGACTCCGCGGTGGTCGCCTGATGATTCACGGATTGCGTTCACGTGCTTCGAGCGGTATCGCGGCGTCGTCTCCGCGCAGATTTGCATGTATTCGACGCTGACCAATCGCCTGATGGCCTTCCCGCGCTTTCGGGGGACAAATTCGTCGCCCGCCTTTTCGCCGGATGGGAACCAGGTCGCATTCATGTCGAGCCTGCACGGCGATCCGCAAATTTATGCTACAGACGCAAACGGATATCATATGCGGCGGCTGACGTATTCGCTGGGCGTGAGCACTTCGCCGGCATGGAATCCGAAAACCGGACAGCAGATTATTTTTGTAAGCGATCGGGGCGGATTGCCGGATTTATTTGAAATGAATGCGGACGGATCGAACGTGCAGAAGATTGCGCTCTCGGCTGCCACGGGAGTGGCTGCGAAAGACTTGCCGGCAACGGGCTATGTGGTTGATCCGGCGTGGTCACCGAATGGCCAGTTACTGGCGTTTAGCTGGCGGCGGCCCGCCGGGAATTATGATATTTACATAATGGATCTGGCAAGCCATCAGCTCGCGGAATTAACCCGCGATACAGGCCAGAACGAAAGACCCAGTTGGGCGCCTGATGGGCGGCATATTGTTTTCGAGTCCACCCGTTCCGGCTCGCTGCAAGTTTGGAGCATGCTGGCCGACGGGAGCGAAGCGCGTCAGTTGACCTTTACGGGGAGGAACGAATCACCGAACTGGTCACCCAAGTAATTCGTGCTTCGCGTTTGTGCAGTGGCCCTTGGTGCAGTTGCCTTAATTTTGAAGTTGTGTACATATCTCATCTCAGCCCTGATCTGTACCGCTCGCGCAGCCCAGGGCGCGAAGGAGGATTTTCGATGCACAGCAGTACCGTTCGTAGATTTCTCGTGTTGTTAAGCGCATTTTCATTTCTGGTGTTCGCCGGTGCTTGCAAGAAGAAGGTTGCTCCGGCCCCACCACCCGCTCCGGCTGCGGCGCCAGCTCCGGCACAGCCGACGGTCACACTGAACGCAACATCCACGTCGATTCAGAGCGGCCAAAGTACGACGCTGAATTGGTCCTCGACCGACGCCACCGATCTCGACCTGCAACCGGGCGTCGGGAAAGTGGCGGCGGAAGGGACCACGAACGTCAGCCCAACTGACTCGACCACCTATACGATCACGGCGACCGGACCAGGCGGGACGGCGACCGCGAACGTGGCAATCACGGTTGCAGCGGCACCCGCACCGACGCCGCCACCAGCAGCGCCGGACGTCAGTGCGCTGTTCAGCCAGAACGTGAAGGACTCGTACTTTGACTACAACAAATCAGACATTACGGCCGACTCGCGCGATGCACTGCAGAAGGACGCGGAATTTTTGCGCTCCTATCCGCAGGTCAGCGTAACCATCGAAGGGCATTGCGACGAGCGTGGTTCGGAAGAATACAACCTGGGACTCGGGCAGCGGCGCGCCGATGCGACCAAGCAATATCTGGTTTCGCTCGGCATTTCAGCGGACCGCATCAAAACGATGAGCTGGGGCAAAGAGCACCCGTTCTGCACAGAGCATAATGAGACTTGCTGGCAGCAGAATCGGCGGGGCCACTTTGTGATGGCTCAGCAGCAGTAGAATCATCATATAGCCGGAGGCGCCGCGAGGCAGAAACCTTGCGGCGCCCGCGGCGTATCCAAAGGAGATATTTCCATGCGCACAAGAACAATCGTGCTGGCACTCGCCGTTCTACTTGTGGGCGCCATGGGAGGAGCAATGCTGGCTCCGCCGCCCGCCGACGCCGTTTCCCGCGAGATCATCCAGATTCAACAGACGATTGGGCAAATTCTGCAGAACCAGCAGGATTTTCGTAACGATATAGACGCGCGATTTGCATCGGTGCAAACGCTGGTGCAGCAATCGCTCAACTCATCGAACCAATTGAACCAGACGGTAGGCTCGCTCGAGAAAACGATTCAGGACGCGCAGGCAAACAGCGGCGCGAACATCAATTCGACGACGCAGCAAATGCAGGGAATCTCCGACAATATGCAGGATTTGCAGGCGCGCTTGGGAAAACTCGCGCAACAAATGACCGACATTCAATCGACGCTGCAAACGATCAACGCCAAGGTGTCCGGCGGCGCGTCTCCGGCGCAATCGCCGTCGGGAATGACTCCGAATGCGGGACCTGACAGTACCGCCAGCCAACCGCCGCAGGGCGTGACGCAAGCGCCTTCGACTCTGCAACCGATCTCCGGCGATACGCTGTATTCGAATGGCCTGCGCGATCTGAATGGCGGCCACTACGATTTGTCGCGACAAGAGTTCAGCGATTATCTCAGGAATTTTCCAGATGGATCGTTCGCGTCAAACTCCCAGTTTTACCTGGGAGAAATTGCTTACGCGCAGGGCCAGTATACCGAGGCTATCTCCGCGTACGACAAAGTGATCCTCAATCACCCGAAAAGCTCGAAAGTCGCGCCGGCGATGCTCGAAAAGGGCCGCGCGCTGGCGCAGACCAACAAGCGCGTGAGCGCAACACGGGAATTTCGCGAGCTGATCCGGCGCTATCCAGGCTCGGACGAGGCCAAAAAAGCCGCAAGCGAGCTGCGCAGCCTTACTCCCCGGCGCTAGGCTGTTCCGCGCACGAAGGCGTCCGTTCGGCCGCTGATTCAGGTATACTTCCCCGTTCGATCAGGATTTCAGAGTGCGGAGGCGCGCATGTCAGTCAATAAAGTGATTCTCGTCGGGCGGCTGGGCCGCGATCCGGAGACACGCTTCACAGGCGGCGGACAGGCGGTGGCGAATTTTTCGGTGGCGACCGATGAAACCTACAAAGACCGCAACGGAGAACGGCAGAAGCACACCGAATGGCACAAAATTGTTGTCTGGGGCAAGCAAGCGGAGATCGCGCAGCAATATCTGAAGAAAGGCTCGCTGGTTTTTATCGAAGGGCGCATTCGAGCGCGCGAATGGCAGGACAAAGAGGGGCAGAAACGGACGAGCTTTGAGATTGTCGCTACAAACTTCCGCATGTTGGGAGGCCGCAGCGATTCAGCCGCCGCCGGAGCCGGTGCAGCTGGCGCGGCCGGAGCAGGCCGCGCGCACGATGCCGATCTCGATGCGGGGGCAATGGCGGACGAAGCCGCGCCCTCCAGCGCTCCCGAAATCTCGGACGAGGATATTCCCTTCTGAGCAAGAAGCCGCCCCTACACACAGCCTGCCTGCCACAGCCACGGCGGGCGGGGTAAACCGCGCCCCTACGAAAGACAATGGCTTGCAGCGGTGATTACCGGGTTGTCTGTATGGGTTCGTCGTCGTCGGAATCATCCTCCGGGGATTTCAGAGTCGGCAAAACGTCTCGAGCGACTAATCGGTGCTGAATGCTTATATCCTTGCGCATCTTACCGTCGCGAAATTCCAGGGCGCGCTGCGCATAGTTGGCGATGTCCATCTCGTGGGTGACGAGCACGACGGTCAAATCTTCCTCTTCGTTCAGGCGCTGCAAAATATCCATGATTTCGACGCTCGTGCGGCTGTCAAGGTTCCCGGTGGGCTCGTCCGCGAGGAGGATCGCGGGTTTATTCACGAGGGCCCGAGCGATGGCCACGCGTTGCTGCTGGCCTCCGGAAAGCTGCGAAGGATGATGCAAGGCGCGATCGGCAAGTCCGACGCGGTCGAGCGATTGCTTGGCGCGCGCGGCGCGTTCCGCGGCAGGGATGCCGGCGTACAGAGTGGGCAATTCCACATTTTCGAGCGCCGTGGTTCGCGACAGCAGATTGAACTGCTGAAACACAAATCCGATTTTGCGATTTCGAATGTGGGCCAACTCGGTTTTGCTGAGTTGCGAAACATCGGTGCCATCCAGAAGATACCTGCCCTTGGAGGGGCGGTCGAGGCAACCGAGAATGTTCATCAGCGTCGATTTCCCTGAGCCCGACGCGCCCATGATGGCGACAAAGTCGCCGCGACGAACTTCCAGCGAGACACCTCGAAGGGCGTGCACCTGGATTTCGCCCAGGTCGTAGGTCTTGTGAACGTTTTCCAGCGCGATGACCAGGTCGGAAGCGACGGGGGGCGTGATTTCAGGTTTTTCGGGAATGGTTGCTCCGGTTGCCATGGGCTGGATTGGGCCGCGAGAGCGGCCGCTTAGTGTCCTTCCTGTTTTTTCCGCTCCTCGTCCAGATGTTTCAGAAAAGCGTCAAACTTCGTGCGCTGCTCCGGCGTCAAAAGCGCGCGAATGCTGTTGCGGCCCTGCTGACGTACTTGATCGTACTTGGGATCCCACTCGGCATGCCGCTGAGTGTCCAACGCGGCGTATTGGGGATGCCATTCGGCATGTTCCTGAGCGTTCAAGGCGTGGAATTTGGCGTGATCATCGCTGAGGATGGCGTCAACCTGCTTGGCCTGGCTCGGCGATAGCTGCAAATCGTCTTTCAATTGCTGCACAATGCTCGGATGGTGACGCCGTGCGAGCACGTGGGCGTCCCAAAGATGCGCGCCGACACCGCCCAGAGCGATACCGAGCGCAAATACAAGAACCACTAATCCGACGGCTTTTCGCGAAATACTAGTAGCGCTCATGGTGTTTTTCGGCAATGGCCATCAACACTTCGTCGCCCGTGGATGGAGGCGCGGAGATGGGCACCGCAAAAGCATCCGTTTGCGGCACTAAGACCGCAGACGCGGCGGGAGCCGTAACCGGACTGGGCGTTCTGAAACTGTATGTAAAGAGCAGCGCGAGGGCCAGCGCCGCCGAAAACGCGAGGCGCCATGACAAGGCCTCGATGGGACGCCAGAAACTTCTCTGTTCGCGCATCCATCGCTCGGCCGCGTCGATTTGGGCCATCACACGGCGCGTAAACATCGCGCTCGGATCGTCAGTCTTTTGAAAAACCGACACCAAGCGTCCTGCTAATCGCGCGTCTTCGAGCGCTTCGCGGCATTCGCGGCAGTCTTCGAGATGAGCGGTCAATTTCTCGGCGTCCGGGCGAGGCAATTCACCATTGGAATAATCCTGGAGCAATGCCTCGAATTTTCCGCAGCCGATCTTGTTGTGTTCGGACATAATCAGGTCCCTCCGAACTTACGATTTTCGTGTTTGTCAAAATGCGCGCCCAAGCGCCGGCGATAGGTTTTCGCCAGCTTCCTGCGCGCGCGAAATAACCGGACCTTCACGGTATTGACGTTCAGATTCAACATCCTGCCAATTTCCTCGACCGCGAATCCCTGAGCTTCCTTCAGAACCAGCATCACGCGATCTTCCTCGGAGAGATCGGCCAGCAGCCGCTCGACAATCTCTCGCAGTTCCGCGCGCTCGCTGGGGTTGTCGCCGTGTCCGTCGGCGCTTACGAACTGTTCCACGTGCCGGGCTTGCTCCTCGCTCAGGTCGGCCTCGTAGCTCAGAGGCCTCACCTTTTTCTTCCTCAAATAATCCCAGCATTCGTTCACCGCTATTTTATAAAGCCAGGTCGAAAATGCCGAACGCATGTCGAATCGCTGAATCGAAACATACGCCTTCAAAAACACCTGCTGCGCGACGTCCTCGACATCCTCTCGCCGCCTGAGGATTCCTCCCACGACTGCCGTGACCCGCTGCTGGTGCCTGCGGACAAGCTCCTCGAACGCAACCGTGACGCCCTTCTGCGCGTCGCGGACCAGTTCGCGGTCGTCCGGCTTGCCGGCGCGGGGCCGGGCTGTCATCGCAACGGCGGTTGCGCTTGCGGCCACGTATTTTGGGACGTTATCCATTGGCTTCCGGTTACATGAACCTGGGACCATCTTCCTGCCAGTTACCTTCAGTTATCACTTGCAGAAGCCAATCATTCATGTGATACTCCCCACATGATAATCGGAGATCGTTTACGTTTGTTGCGGGAAACCAAAAAGCTCTCGCAAGGCGACATTGAGAAGCGCACCGGCCTCCTTCGTTGTTATATTTCGCGAGTCGAGAACGGCCACACCGTTCCGGCCATCGAAACGCTGGAGAAACTGGCCAGGGCAATGGAAATCCCGCTCTACCAGCTATTCTACGACGGCGAAGAGCCACCCGAACTGCCAAATCTTCCGAAGCGCAAGTCCTCGGATGATATCGCATGGGGCAGCGCGGGAAAAGAAGCGCGATACCTGGGGCGGTTTCGCCGGCTCCTGGGACGTGTGGACGAGGCGGATCGCCGCCTGCTGCTCTACATGGCCCAGAAAATGGCCAACCGTTAGATAGAGCAGCCGCAACCTGCTTTACTCAGGCGCTCACTCCCACTCGATCGTGCTGGGTGGTTTTGAGCTGATGTCGTAGACTACCCGCGTGACGTCGCGAACCTCGTTCACGACGCGCACGGAAATCTTTTCGAGAAGCGGCCACGGCAGGCGCACCCAGTCCGCCGTCATGGCGTCCTCCGACGCAACCACGCGCACGGCGATTGTGTATCCGTACGTCCGGAAGTCCCCCATCACGCCAACGCTGCGCACGGGAAGCAAAACCGCGAAGGCTTGCCAGACGTCATCGTAGATGCCCGCGCGGCGAATTTCGTCGACTACAATTGCATCCGCGGCACGCAAGATTTCCAGCTTCTCAGGAACGATTTCGCCGAGCGACCGCACGGCCAGACCCGGGCCGGGAAACGGATGCTTTTTCAATATCTCGTCGGGGAGGCCCAGTTCCCTGCCGATCAGCCGAACTTCGTCCTTGAATAAATCACGCAGCGGCTCGATCAAGTCGAACGGCAGGTCTTTCGGCAGGCCGCCGACGTTGTGATGCGTTTTGATTGTTGCCGAGGGACCCTTGACCGACACGGATTCGATAACGTCGGGATACAAAGTGCCCTGCACGAGGAAACGGATTTTCGCGCCACCACTTCCGCCCGCGGATGCCAATCGTCGGGCTTCTTCGGCAAAGACGGCGATGAATTCCGCGCCAATGCGTTTACGCTTGTCCTCCGGGTCGGTTACACCCTTAAGTCTCGCCAGGAATCGATCCGCCGCGTTCACGCCGGTGACATTGAGTCCCAGTCTGCCGCGCAACAGCTCGAGAGTCTCCTCAAATTCGTTTTGCCGCAGCAGGCCCGTATCGACGAACACGTTTGTCAAACGATCCCCTATGGCGCGATGCACCAGGGCCGCGGCGACGGCTGAATCGACGCCTCCGCTCAAGGCGCACAGGGCATGCGCATTGCCGATACGCTGACGAATGCTTTCGACCGATTCCGAAATAAAGGAAGCTCGATCCCAGTTTTTCTTCGCCCTGCACACTTCGAAGACGAAATTCCGCAGAATCTGAGTGCCTCGGTCGGTGTGCAGCACTTCGGGATGAAACTCGACACCGTAAAAATGCCGTGACCGGTCTTCGATGGCGGCTACGGCATTATCGGTGCGCCCGATCGTCTCGAATCCGTCCGGCAATCCGGTGACGTGATCGCCGTGACTGTTCCATACTTTCAAATGCTCGGGAATCCCGCGGAAGAGCGCCGAATCTTTCTCGCGGTCGAGTGTCGCGGGGCCGTATTCCCTGCGCTCGGCCTTGACTACCGTTCCGCCAAGCGACCGCGCCATCCACTGCATCCCGTAGCAAATGCCCAGAACCGGCACGCCGAGCTGAAGAATTTGCGCGTCGCAAGCAGGGGCATCCGCGTCGTATACCGAACTTGGGCCGCCGGAGAGCACGATGCCGCTGGGGTGGAAACGCTTGATGTCTTCAATTGACGCATTGCACGGGAGAATGGCGGAGAAGACCTCCTGCTCGCGGATTCGCCGCGCAATCAGTTGCGTGTACTGGCCGCCGAAATCGAGGACCACCACGCCGCCGCGCGCGCTCAATCCAAATCCCTCGCTTTTCGCCGGCGACGGCCGTTGCTCTGGAACTGCCGCGGGATTCGCCATCCGATTGCTCCTTCGCTCGCGTCGAGGCTCGCGCAATATAAATTACTGCACAACGATATTCACAAGTTTGCGCGGAACGACGATCGTCTTTATAATTTTCTTGCCAGCCAGCAACTGCGCGATCCGCGGATCATGAATGGCGCGGTCAACAAGTTCCTCTTCGCCTACACTATCGCCGACAAGAATCTTCCCGCGCACCCGGCCCTTGATCTGGATGATGATCTCAAACTCTTCTTCCTTCGCAAGATCGTCCCGAAATGCCGGCCATTCCACGCGCGCCAGACCGTCGGAATGCCCCAGCATATCCCACAACTCCTCGCTCATGTGCGGCACAATCGGCGCGAGCATCAGGACGAGCATCTCGATCACATTTTTGGCTACCGCGGGATTCGCGCCTTCGTCGAGCGGCTCCTGCGCCTGCATCTCGTTCACAAGCTCCATAATCAGCGCGATGGAAGCGTTGAAGTGCCAGCGAGCCTCGAAATCGTTCGTCACGCGCTTCAGCGTTTGGTGCGCCTTGCGCAGCAGCAGTTTCTCTTTTGGCGTGGCGTGCGCGAGGTCTATCGAGCCGCTCCTGCCAATTTCAACACTGCGCAGTTTTTCCGCGTGACGATGCACGAGCCGGTACACCTTATTCAAAAATCGCGAGCAGCCTTCGATTCCATCTTCATTCCATTCCAGGTCCTTTGCGGGAGGAGCGGCAAACAGCGTGTACATACGCGCCGTGTCGCAGCCGTATTTCTGCGCCATTTCGTCCGCGCCGACAACGTTGCCGTGAGATTTGGACATGGCGTGCCCGCCCTTCTGCACCATGCCCTGCGAGAAAAGCCTCATAACGGGCTCGCGATGCTCGGTCAATCCCAGATCGCGCATGACCTTGGTAAAAAATCGCGAATAGATCAGGTGCAAAATCGCATGTTCAATTCCGCCGATGTACTGATCAATGGGAAACCAATAGCGCACTTCTTCACGGCCATAGGGGGCGTGATCATTGTGCGCATCCGTGTAACGGAAAAAATACCACGACGAATCGACGAACGTGTCCATCGTGTCGGTTTCGCGCCTTGCGGGCCCTCCGCATTTTGGGCATTGCGTGTTGACGAACTCCGGCACGCCGGCAAGCGGCGACTGCCCCTGGCCAGTCAGCGAAACGTTCTCCGGCAATTTCACGGGCAACTGATCATCGGGAACTGCGACGATTCCGCATTTGTCGCAATACACGACAGGGATGGGCGTTCCCCAGTAGCGCTGGCGCGATATGCCCCAGTCTTTCAAACGGTAAGTCGTCTCGCCGCGACCGATGCCCTTCGCTTCGGCGTCAGCCGTCATCTTCTCGATGGCATTTTCAGACGTCATGCCAGTGTAGGGACCGGAATTCACAGATCGACCGTATTCCGTGTACGCTTCGTTTAATTTACCCTCTTTGATCGAAGGGCCTTCCAATGGCTGCACGACAATTTTCACGGGCAAATGATATTTTTTCGCAAACTCGAAATCGCGCTGATCGTGCCCCGGCACGCACATCACCGCGCCCGTTCCGTACTCCGCGAGCACGAAATTGGCGATCCAGATCGGGACCAACTCGCCAGAGAACGAATCCACAGCAAACCGGCCCGTGAAAATGCCTTCTTTTTCCGCTTTCGCCAAATCAGCGGCGCGCATGATTTTCTGGCGCAGGCGATTCCACTCCGCTTCGATGGTTGCGTGGCCGGGCACGCCTTCAAATAGTTTCGGCAGCAGCGGATGTCCGGGCGACAGCAGAACGGCGCTCGCGCCATAAATTGTGTCGATTCGCGTGGTGAAAACTTCGATGGAGACTCCATCCATTTTCGCGACGGGAAACTTCACGCGCGCGCCACGCGACTTGCCGATCCAGTTTTGCTGCATCACCAGAACGCGCTCGGGCCATCCGGCGCCGAGTTCCGCCATGTCGTCCAGCAATTCGTCGGAGTATTTTGTAATTCGCAGGAACCACTGCTCGATCTCTTTCACTTCCACGGGCGTGGTTTCGTGCCGCCAGCAGCAGCCGTCGACCACTTGTTCGTTTGCCAGCACGGTCTGGCACTGCGGACACCAGTTGACTTTGCTGCGCTTGCGATAGGCGAGGTCGCGCTCGAGCATCCTGAGGAAAAACCACTGATTCCAGCGATAGTATTCCGGCTCGCACGTCGAGATTTCGCGGCGCCAGTCATAGCTGAACCCGAACCGCTTGCACACTTCTTTCATTTGCGCGATGTTGGAGTGCGTCCATTCGCGCGGAGGAATCGAATTTTTTATGGCGGCATTTTCCGCGGGCAATCCGAAGGAATCCCATCCGATCGGATGCAGCACGTTGAATCCGCGCATCCGCTTGTAACGCGCCACTGCGTCGCCAATCGTATAGTTCCGCATGTGGCCCATGTGCAGCGTACCGGAAGGATACGGCAGCATCTCGAGGACGTAATATTTGGGCCGCTTCGGGTCGCGGTCGGCGTGGAACGCGCTCTGCTCGTCCCAAATCTTCTGCCACTTCGCCTCAATCCGTTGTGGTTCGTACTCGCTCAATGGCTCAATCACCTTTTGTGCCGTTTCGACTTCGCGCGTCGCGTGCCCGCGATTTTTCGGCGCGGTTTCGCGGATTTGCGTTTCGACCGCCGTGCCGGAAAACCATCGGCCGCGCCGTTCGTGTGTTTTGGCTTTATGCCGACGAGACGCCAAAGCATCTGCACATTTCTTCGGTCGTCGCCGGGACGGTCGATCGGCGTCTCGAGAATGAATGCGCGGCCCGCCAGCAGCGGATGATTCAAAATCCTGCGAAATGCCTCGAGTCCGATTTTCCCTTTGCCGATGTGTTCATGCCGGTCGAGCCGCGAGCCGAGCGCCGCCTTTGAATCGTTGACGTGCACGACGAAAGTGCGCTCAAGCCCCACGGTTCGCTCGATTTCCGCAAGCGCGCCGTCCAAGCCCTGGGAACGGCACAAATTATGTCCGACGGCGAACAGGTGAGCCGTGTCCACGCACACGCCCAAGGGAAGCTCGGGGCACAAATCCAGAATGCTTTTTATCTCCGCGAATCGCGAGCCGACCGACGTTCCCTGCCCCGCTGTATTTTCGAGCAGAATCCGCAGGTCACCAAAATTCACTCCACGCGCCGCTTGCTTCAGGCCATCCGCAATCGCGGCGATTGCCGAACTCATGTGCGCGCCGCGTCCGCTCCCCGGATGAGCGACCAGGAAATCCGCGCCCAGGGCAGCCGCGCGCACCAATTCGTCATGAAACGCCTGGATGGATCGCACTCGCAGGACGCGTTCGGGCGACGCGAGATTAATCAGGTAATTGCCGTGGATGACGAGCGGACCCAGCCCCAATTCGCTGCGCCGATCCCGGAAGCGCTGGGCCGTCGCATCGGCAACTCTTGAACCGCTGGGGCCGCGGCTCCACATACGCGGGCTTGCCGAGAATATTTGCAGAGCGTTAGCGCCCAGTTTGTTCGCGATTTCGAGCGAAGACGTAATATCACCCGCGATTGACGTATGGATTCCGATGCGAATACTGCCGTCCATCCAGGCAGGAAGGAGCGGCTTGGTAACAGGTTCCGGGCGGTATTCATCACTGGGGACGTACGACTGAGTTGAACTGTGCTGAGGCTCTTCCATTCCCTCTGGGCGTTTCGCGGTTGGCAATTGAAAACCCATTTTAGCGGATTCGCACGCCTTCCGCAAACGATAACCATTTATTATGATTGACCTGAACGGCCCCTGCGGATTATACTGTTGCTCTGAAAATGACTGGGATCACCAAGACGCGCTGCTTTTCTTATTATAGCTTTACCTACCGCTATCCTTACGGGATGGCGGCCACGGTGAAGCGCATGCGCGCGGGAGATTCGAGGATGTAGCAGTAAAGCGCAGACAAGTTCACCGAAATTGGCCGCAAATCCCGACCAGGGTTTGCGGCATTTTTTTTGGCCGAACGAGTTTGCGAACCGGAAAGGATCGCGGCGGCCAGCGAGCCGCGCATGTCGCAAAAGGAGAAGTCGAATGACACTGAATGACCATCGAAGGAGGATTGACGATTTGGACCGCGAGCTGGTTCGCTTGCTGAATCGCCGCGCACAAATGTCGATTCAGTTGGGCCAGATCAAGCAGGAAACGGGCCTGCCCATGCGCGACGAGGCGCGCGAGGAAAATATTTTCTCGCTGGCCCGGCGCTACAATCCCGGCCCGCTTGATAGCGAGGCATTAACCGCTATTTTCCGGCTGATCCTCGCCGAGTCCCGGCGCATCACATCGGAACTGCTGGTCCCGGCGGACAGCAACGGCCCGGAATCCCTGCGAGAATCGCGATGATTCCGAGCGCCGAGCGGGAGCGGATTGCAGCGTTGCCGCACGATGCAGTACACTCGTTCGTTCATGCGATGGTTTTGCGTCGCGCTGTTGCGCGATGAAGCAAAGCGAAAATTATCCGACGATTTTGGGGAGAGCGTTCCAATGCTCGTTGTAATGCAATCTCACGCAACGGAGGAGCAAGTTCGCGCCGTTTGCGAGCGTGTGGAGTCGCTCGGGCTGCGCGCGCATCCGATACCCGGATCAAACCGCACGGCGATCGGCATTACGGGAAATTCAGGAGCCATCGATATTGGCTCGCTTGAATCCATGTCCGGCGTCGTCGAGTGCATTCCGGTCAGCAAACCCTATAAGCTCGTAAGCCGCGACGCGAAAGAAGAAAATACCGTTGTGCGCATTCCCACCCCGGCGGGAGAAGTGTGCGTCGGCGGAGCTGCGCTGGTGATTGTCGCCGGACCGTGCGCCGTGGAGACTCGCGAGCAGACAATGGCGGTCGCGGAACGAGTGAAAGCCGCGGGCGCTCATCTGTTTCGCGGCGGCGCGTACAAGCCGCGCACTTCGCCTTACAGTTTTCAGGGCCTGGGTGAGGACGGCCTGAAGATACTTGCGGAAGTCCGCGAGCGATTCGGCCTGGGCATCGTGACGGAAGCAATCGATAACGAAAGCCTCGATCTGGTGGAGGAATACGCGGACGTGATTCAGATCGGCGCGCGCAACATGCAGAATTTTTCCCTGCTCAAAAGGGCAGGCAAAGCGTCGAAGCCCGTGCTTCTGAAGCGCGGCATGTCCGCGACGCTGGACGAATTCCTGATGGCCGCGGAATATATCCTATCCGAGGGCAACTACCAACTGATGTTGTGCGAGCGCGGAGTCCGAACTTTTTCCGAGCATACGCGCAACACGCTCGACCTCAGCATTATCCCTGCCGTCCAAACGCGCAGCCATTTGCCCATCCTTGTGGATCCGAGCCACGGCACGGGCCGCCGAAGCAAAGTTCTGCCGCTTTCGCGCGCGGCGATTGCCGTGGGCGCGGACGGATTGCTCGTCGAAGTACACCATGACCCCGACCACGCCCTGTCCGACGGCATGCAGTCGATCATCCCCGAGGAACTCGAGCAATTGATGAAAGAAGTTCGCCAGATCGCCACGGTCGTTCATCGCACGCTCAATTAGCCGCCCGTGCCCACCTCGTCATCTTCTTCCTCTCATTCTTCCGCAACTCGCGCGGGCGGCCGCAGATCCAAATGGAATATTCGGCTGATATTCGTCCTGGTTGTCCTTATTGCAATCGCCATAATCCAAATCGTCCGAGAACATCGGCCCTCGCTGCTTGGGCCCGGGCTGCACCTATACGCATACGTCGCGAATACCGCCGACGGGACGCTGACGGCAATCAATTTGGTGAGCCTGTCGGCGGTCGCGACTATTCCGGTGGGGCCATCACCGAGCGGCATACGCGCGGATCCGAAACGTCCCGAAATTTGGGGCGTGAGTACCTCGGGTGGATATGCCTGGGTGCTCGACACGCGCAAAAGTCAAATTGTCGCGCGCATTCCCGTCGGCGCGAATCCTTATGCCATTGATTTCTCGCCCGATGCGAAGCGCGCCTACGTCGCCGCATCTGGCTCAGACACCGTGGTGGCGATCGATTGCGCCTCGCGCCAAGTTGTCGCGCGCGGCCGGGCGGGACACCGCCCATGGATCGCGCACGTAACGCCAGACGGCAAGCAGGTGATCGTGACGAATCGCGGCGATTCCACGATCTCGCTGCTCAATTCATCGACGCTCGCGCGCGTCGCCGTTGTGCGCGTCGTCCCGCAGCCGGAACAAATTGCCGTTCTCCCCGACAACTCGAAGGCCTTCATCTCTTCGGGCAGCTCGGACGAGGTTTCGGTAGTTGATCTGCGCAAGCCAGCGCTGAGCGCCAATGTGCAGCTTGGCGGTTCGGCGGGCAGCTTTATCCTCAAAAACGATGGCGGCGAGCTTTATATTCCCTCGCCAGATGCTCACGGCCTGATTATCGTCGACACCTGGACGAACGAAGTGGCCGATTACATTCTTCTTGGCTCGGCGCCCACACGCGCCATCCTTTCGCCCGACGGCCAGTTTCTGTACGTTGCGGACTCCGCCGCCGCCGAGATCGTCCCTATTCAGATTAATTTCCGGCAGGTGCTTAATCTTGACGTCATACGGACGGGCCAGCAACCCACCACGCTGGCGTTCACGCCCGTCGGCGGCATGCTGCTGGTGGTGGACGCAGCGTCCGACGACCTCGCCGTGATCCGAACCGTGGGATGTTCACAGCCTGGCGGCTCAGCCGGGTGCCTGATTGCGATGGTTCCGGTGGGACGAGGGCCTCGCGACCTGGCAATAAAACAGTTTTGATACTTGGGATTGTTCTTCGCGCTCTGGCTACTATATTTCTCACGGAAGATTTGCCGCAGGAAAGATCGGTGCCAGTCATCACCGCCGCGAGGCGCGCCCCATTTAATAAACAATTAAGGAAAATGCAGATTCCTCGTCGCCTTCGCTCCTCCCTTCGCTAAAGCTCAGGGCTGGCGGAATGACAACGAATGGTTTTCTCAACAAGATATTGGACGTGAATTGGCTACTGCACCGTGATCGAAAGGTCCACGGTGCGCGTGGTGCCTCCGCTGGCCGCGGCAACCATGACCGTGTATGTCCCTGGCGGCGTCCCGCTCGGCGGAGCGGCACCGCCTCCACCGCCGCAGGATGAAAGCAATAGAAGGCTCAGCGCCAGAACAGGCCGCAGGACACGCGCTTTTTTGTTGCGAACACGCGTGAACAACAGAACGGCAAGCGCCAGAATCCAGACGGTAGTCATCGGCAGCGCCGGAGGTCTCGGATGGCGCGAATCCGGCTTCGACACAGGCGCGATCAAGCTACGAGCCATCGTAGTCACATTCACCGTGAACGAAACCGGCACTGCGCCGGAAACTTGCGCCGAAACGGGCGAAACGCTGCAAGCCCCCGCAGGCGGTGGATTGCTGCATCCCAGCGTGACGCTTCCCGTGAATCCGTTGAGAGCGCTCAACTGAAGCGAGATGGCTGCCGTTTGCCCCGCTGTCACGGTCGCCGAAGTTGCGCCGCCCGCGGGCGGGGCCATCTGGAAATCGGTTGCCGTTCCCGTGACCGACACAGTCGGATTCGTCGCGGCGTTATCGCTGAGGGTGAGGGTCGCGCTACGCGTTCCCGCCGCCAGGGGCAAAAAATCAACGTCGATCGTGCAGTTCCCTCCCACGGGGACAGTAACACTCGCGCCTTTCGCCGCGATGCAGCTCCCCGAGGTCTGAAAATCTCCGCCGTCAGCGCCGCCAAACATCGCGCCGCTTATCACGAGCGAACCTGTGCCGTTGTTGCTCACTTGCACGGCCTGATTTGCGCTTGCGACGCCCACAACGGTGGAACCAAACGCCAGCGATGCCGGCGCCATTTGAACCAGCGGTGCAGTACCCGTTCCACTCAGCGCAACAGTTTGCGGAGACGCTGTGGAGTTATCCGCCACGGAAAGCGCAGCCGAACGCTGACCCGTCGCGGTTGGCTGAAACGTAACCGAAATCGTGCAAATGCTGCCCGCGCTCAACGTCGCCGCCGGAGCCAGCGGGCAGTTGTTTGTCTGCGCGAAATCGCCCGGATTCGCGCCCGTGAAGCCGATGGACGAAATGGTGAGCGGCGACGCGCCAGTGTTCTTCAGAGTCACGTTCTGCGGCGCGCTCGGCGGCGGCCCTTCGTTTTGCGCCGCGAATGTCAAGCTCGCCGGCGAAAGGGATACGCTTGGGATCGTTCCCGTGCCGCTCAACCCAATCGTTTGTTGCGACGGAGTCGCATTGTCGACAATCGACACGTCCGCAGTGCGCGATCCGGTCGTTGTGGGCTGAAACGTCACGGAGATTGTGCAACTTCCGCCCGCGGCCAGCGTGGCAGCGGGCGCCAGCGGGCAAGTGTTCGTCTCGGCAAAATCGTTCGGGTCAGCGCCCGCGATTCCGATGCTGGAGATCGAAAGCGCCGCGCTGCCGGTATTTTCAAGCAGCACGGGAGGCTGGCTGCTCGAACTGCCCACATTCACACTGGCAAAATTGAGCGCGGTGGCCGCAAGACTGACGGCTGGGGCAGGCGCGCCCGTTTCCGTTCCGGATAGCATGACGGCTGCGGTGCCTGTCGCGTTGTTGCTGTTGTCGGCGAAGGAGATCGTTGCCTCCGCCGATAAGTCTTGCGGCGGGTTCGGCTCGTTCGGAGCAAAAACAATCCCGATATTACAACTTCCGCCACTCGGAATCGTTAAACCGCCCGAACATTGATTGAGCGCCCCGAAAGTAAAGTCCACCCGATCGGTTCCAGTAATATTCGTATTGGTGATGTTCAGCGCTCCATCGCCGATGTTGGTTAGAATCGTGCTACTCGATGCCGTCGTACCCTCGGGAACATTGCCGAATGTCAGAGAACTTTGTGAAAGGCTTACTTCGCCCGATGAGCCTGTGCCGATAAGTGTCAACGTCTGCGGCGTTCCCACCGCGTCGTCAGCGACCTCCAGCGTGGCCGTTTCCGTTCCCACAATTGCGGGCGTGAACGTGACAGCGAAGCCGCAATTTGCCCCCGGCGCGATCAGGGAATTCGACAAGCAATTATTTGTTTGCGAAAAATCCGCGCTGTTCGCTCCGGCAATCGTGATTCCGTTGGCATTGATATTCAGGTTCGCATCGCCGTTGTTTGCCAGCACGATATTGATGGGCGGAGAGGCGCTGCCCGTCGGCACCGCGCCGAAGGCGGCCACCGGCGGCGTGAACGCTGCGCACGCGACGGGGTCCGAGCCGGCAGCGACCTTTGTGAGCACAGCATCGGCGAGCGGGGACGTGGCCGTGCAGCTTGTGCATGTTGGCTGGAAACCGTTATTCGCATTGCCTGCGAGCGGATAATCGTGGGACATCGTGTCGCCGAAAATGATGGCATCGCCCGCGGCATCCGCGGCGACCGCATTCGCTTCCGCCGTCACGGTGCCGCCGAGAAACGTGGTGTAAACGAGCGACGCCACACCGCTGAGTGTCGGATTGAATTCGGCGAGAAACGCGTCCCGGCCCCCGCTGAAGCCCTGGAGCGAGCACAACACAGGAAAATCGGCCGAGGCCGTGCTTCCCGCAACATACACTTGCGTTGGCGATATGACCGCAATTCCCTGCCCTGCGTCGGTTCCTGTACCGCCTAAGTAGCTTTCATATTCGAGCGACGGCACTCCCGCCGCCGTTTGATTGACTACGGCAACAAACGCGTTGCTGCTTCCATCGAGCGCCGGTTGATACGGCGCATTTGTCACGCCGGAACTGGGAATGAAATCCGGCGAATGCGTCACGCCCGTAATATAGGCCGCGGGCGGAATTGACGCGTCCACGGCAATCGACATCGCCTGATCGGATTGGCTTCCCCCGAGCAAACTCGCGTAGACCAAGCCCGTCGCGCCGAGCTTCGGATCAATTTGCATTACGAACGCATCGAACGCACCGCCGCCATAGGACTGCTGGAATGCACCCTTCGCCGGAAAATTTCCCGGTGACGAAGTAAAACCGGCAACATAGGCTTTGTCACCGGCGTCGACCGCGACGCTCGTGCTTCCGACTGTGGCATTGATGCCGAAATAGGTTGAATACAAAAGGGCTCCAGACGTCGCTGAAAATTCGGCCAGAAGTCCGTCGCTCGAGCCGCCCCCGTACGCAGCGGCGAATCCATTCGGCGCCGGCGATGTCATCGGCAAGTCCGTTGAGTTGGTATCCGACGTGACAAAAACATTCCCGGCGGCATCCGTGGCGATTCCTCCTGTGTTTTGCGTTGCCTCCGAGCCGCCGCCTCCGAAGTATTTTGAATAAACCAATCCGTCGCCCGTTCCGTTGAGCTTCATCACAGTAAGATCGGACGGGCCGTTGAGCGCGCTCGCATCCGTCACGGGAAAGTCGCCCGAAGTTGTCCAGCCGAGCACGGCGAGGTCTGGGGGCGTTGTGGACCTGTCGACTGCGACCATTCCGCCCTGATCGTTTTTGCTGCCGCCGATAAACGTGAGATAAACCAGCGAAGACGCGCCTGTCTGCGACGGATCGATTTTCGCGACGAACAGGTTCGATGTACCGCTGAGAGGCCCTTCAGTCCCGGTGGCGGTTTCCGGGAACGCCGCGAGCGTGGTAATCCCGCCGATGTACACGGCCCCTGCGCCGTCCACCGCGACGCTGCTTCCTTTCTCCGCGCCATTGCCTCCCAAAAATGTCGTGTAGCTGATCGAAATGGACGGGTCGATGACGACGGGCAAATCCGAATGATGCTTCCCGATCGCAAAACCAATGATGTCGCGGGACAGCAACCTGTAGCCGCCAGCGACGGCAATTCTCCGCCCGTTCGCTATCTGATATATGGCGGGCTGTCGCATCACCACTTGGCGCCGATGCCGGCGGAAAACAAGATCGCCGTCGCGATCTAGGCGTGCCGACCCGGCCCCCTCGACCCGCAGCCGGATGCGTCGCAAGGAACTCCGCGGCGAGGCAACGACATCGTATTCCAAGCCGGCCGCCCCGCCGTAAAATCGCGCGTTGATGCCAGGGTAGAGTTCGCTGTATTGAACCGACAAATATTCCGGCACGTCGCGGAGCCATTTTCGCGGATCGCGCCCGAGGAAATAATTAATTTTCGCTCGCAGCATGGATTGCCCGGCGACACGGACGGTGCGGCTCGCTCCAACGAATTCCATTCGCAGAATATCTGGGGGAGTTTTGCCAGCATGAATCGTGCGCCCAGTCTTTGGTGTCCAGGACAGCACCACGCCGCGTCGCGTGAGAAAAACAGTGGCGCCGCTTGCGCGCGCGAGACACTTCACTTTAGCATCTGTCTGGCCGACATTCGGCTCAAACATCCAGGGCAAACTCGCGAGGTTTTCGGTTGGCGGCTGCTCACCGGGAACGGAAAGCATCGCGCGTGCAGCAGGTGGGCGATGAATGCGGATCCGTGCTCGCGGTATTTCCAAGCCGCTGAGGGCGAGAGCCGCCAGGACGCCCGCGCACAGAATGACGCTGATCCACAGAGTTCTATCCGGGCCTTCCCGGCCCCAGCGAATCTGGCGCAGCCGAAAACAAAGCGGGCGGTTCACGGTCGCAGCAGTGGTAGTTACCCGGCCTATAGCTGACTGAGAGGTACAAGCGCACTATTGCGCGGACGGGCAATTCTGTCAACAATTTACTTAGCAAGAACATACACGAGGGAGAACACCAAACAGTTCGGCGCGCGCTACTCTGGCGGCCACGCGTAGAAGTCCTCGCCCAAATGAACTTCGATGAATCCTTCGGAGGGTTGCAAGTCGATGGGCAGCCCTTTGCGCCAAAGTGAAACGCTGAAGCGCACCAGACGCTGCCCCGCCAGAGAAAATAATTCCTTCGCGATGCCGACTTCAATGATTTTGCCCGCGGCGGCAAGAATTTTCTGCGCGTCATCAACTACCATGCCATTTCGCTCGACGGTGAGGTTCGCCACCTTCCCTTCGTGAACTTGCACGGACAATCTCATTTCGGATTCATCCTGAAAGGCGAATCGGAATTCGCAGTCCCCGAGATTCTCGAACGGTTCCCGCAGCGCGTCGACGCGCGCGTAAAGCCAATCCGCATCAAATCCATAATAAATCTCGCCAATGAAATACACTTGCCCATGCATGGCCGCTTCTCGCCGTTCGATTGCGTAGTATCCGGCTCCCAGCCATTCAAAATATGAAGTGACGCGGCCATCGATTTCCACGTTGAGCCAGTCGGTCGGCGGCATCGGCCGGGAGCGTTGGAGAATTCGCTTCACTGGGTGCGCCAGCCCCTCGGGCGCTTCGCGGCCCAGGGCTGCATAGACCTGGAAGAGATGCTTCCGGTACAATTCGTCGAATTCCTGGTCATTGGCCGAGCTATGTTCAGGCCCAAACCACCAGCACCAGTCGCTTCCCTCCGCGGCGAGCAGCGCTTCGTAGGCCATTTCCATACGGGCCGCGCGCTCGGCATCTGATTCGCTCCCGTTGTTCTCGGCTTGAACTGCCGCGTAGGTTTCACGCGCGTCCCGCAGCAATTCCCAGGCGCGAACATCTTCCGCGTGGCCAATCCAAATGTCGAAGTTCGCATTGATCCATGAGCCGGGGAAGATTCCTTCCAGTGTGCCGATCTCGCCCGCCTCCGCGATCGCTTCGGTCGCCGTAAGCGCGCGAATTTCGGAATCATTCTGGATCCTCGCGTACAACTGCCTCAAAAACTCACGGCCGCCGCCCGGATAATATTCCCAAGCATTTTCTCCATCCAGAATCACCGAGACAGTCGCGGGCTTCGACCCGCTCGTTCGTTCACCAATCAAACGCAGCCGCCGGTGAAAATCATCCGCGGCGGCCGATGCGTCCATCCGCGAATAAACGAAACCAATCAAGTCAGACAAGTAATGATCGCGAAAGAACCCCCAAATTTCCCTGCCCCGAATTCTGAATTTCCATGGCGAATACAGCTCGTGCGCGTTCTCGGGGAATCCCGCGTCATCGCGCCAAAATCCGATATTCCTCGTGCGGCCCAGAATGCCTTCGTCCGTGGCAAACCAGCGGAAATCCAGGTCCGCCGCAATGTCCAGCGCGTCATCGGACACCGATCCCTCCGACGGCCACAGGCCTGCCGGCGGCTGCCCGAATATTTTTGCGTGATACCGCCGCGCACGGACAAGCTGCTCGCGCGCGTCTTCTGCAAATCGAAACGCGGGGGAAAGCGGCGGCGTATACGGATTCGCGGCGCACGCAATCTCCGAATTGCACAGCAGCGGAAGTATCGGATGGTAGAAAGGCGTGGTTGAGATTTCGATCTGGCCCCGCTCGACGGCGGCGCGATATTCCGGCAACACGCGCGACATCAGCTCCGCTTGCTTGGCCCGCAGCGCCTCTTTATCCGCTTCGCTGTAGCCCGCGCTCTGCCGCGCGAGCGCCGAGACGATTGGATCGTGCGTTAAATATTCCTCATCCATCCACGCAAGCTGCGACAGCAATTGCAGGTCCCGCCAGTCCCGCAGGCCGAATTGAACCGCGGCGCGTTCATCGCCGGATTTCCGCGCCCACTCGAATAATTCGACGAAGCGCGGCCATCGGCTCATCAAGTGCTCATGGTTCACTTGAAATGCGCGATTCAGAATCTCTTGCTTATCGGCCGCCGTCAATTCGATGGCAGGCTTGAACGCCATGCGAAACCAGGGCTCGTCGAAGTCTCCGCTGGCGTATTCTTCGATTTGCTGCGCCAACGACGGAACGACGTTGAACGTTGCATGCACACGAGGGAACTCGCCGAGCGTCCGCACCATGCCCCAGTAGTCCTTGAGCGCATGCAAACGCGTCCAGGGCAGGATGTATTTTTTTGTTGCGGGGTCCCGGTATTGCGGCTGGTGCATGTGCCACAGAAGAACCAAGTGCACACGGCTCATGCTGCACGACTCTCCGACTGCATCTCACCGCTCGTGTTAGAATGCCATCGCGCCGCCATGCGCATCCTCGATCGATACGTCTTCCGCGAAGTCGCGTCCCATGCGTTGCTGGGACTTGCCGTGTTTACGTTCGTTTTCTTCGTGCCGCAACTCGTGTTGCTGATGGCGTTGATCGTCCAGCATGCGGGAACGTTCCGCGAGACCGCCTCGCTCTTTCTTTCCTCGATTCCGCCGGTTCTTATTTTCACGCTGCCCATGTCCATGCTGGTGGGAGTTCTCATCGGCCTCGGCCGGCTCTCCGCCGACAGCGAAATCGTGGCGCTGAATGCCAGCGGCATCAGCCTTCGCCGCTTGCTTGTTCCCATTGGCGCGATTGCCCTCACGGCCACCATTCTCGCGTTAACGATCACTCTGTGGCTGGGCCCTCGCTCCTTGCGCACGCTCCGCTCCTTGGAAACTCGCTTGCGTACTTCGCAGGCTTCCTTTGCCGTGCAGCCGCGAGTCTTTGACGAGCGTTTCCCGCACTTCATTCTTTACGTTCAAGACGTCGGCGCTTCCGGCACGCGCTGGCGCGGCGTTTTCCTGGCGGATTCCGATTCTTCCGCAAGCTCAAAGGTTACGCTGGCAAAGGACGCCATTGTAGCCGCCGATCCCGGGCAGGACAAGCTCACACTGCACTTCGACGATCTTTCGACCCACGAGTTCAATCCCAAGGATCCCAATCACTACAATCTATCCACGTCCGCGGTCCAATCCATGAACCTTTCGCTGGAAAATCCCGCGACAGCTTCGCACATACCGCGAAAGATTTCCGACAAGGAACGTTCGGTTCGCGAATTGCTTGCGACAAAGGGGGCCGGCTGGCGCGATGCACGTATCGAATTGCAGGAGCGTTTCGCTTTTCCGATCGCTTGCCTGCTCTTCGCGCTTCTCGGCGTGCCTGTGGGAGTCCGTCCGCGCCGCGGCGGCCGCGCCGCCGGCTTTGTGCTTACGATTTTGCTGATTTGCGCCTACTACTTGCTCTTCGTCACGGGCGTGCACTTCGCGCAACAAGGCTCGGTCACGCCAGCGCTGGGCGTATGGATGGCCAACATCGCGACTCTCCTTGTCGGCCTGATTCTGCTGCGCAGAATTGAGCAGATACGTCCCGAGGCGCGCTGGTTCGAACGCGTTCGCGCCCTGTTGCATCGCAATATTGGCGAAAAAAAACGCTCCGCGCCCGCCGCCGCGCCCGTGCCCAACGGCCGCGCACCCCTCCAAGTCGGCGCGCTGCGTCCAGCGAGCTATCGTACGCGCGCCTTTCCGTTGATCTTCGATCTATATCTTCTCCGCACATTCGTCTATTGGCTGGTGTTGATGCTTGCGGGCTTCATGATTCTTTTTGACGCCTTCACGCTTTTCGATTTACTGGGAGACATTTCCCGAAATCACATCTCCGTGTTCATGGTCGCGAATTACTTTCTTCATCTACTTCCCATGATGGTCTACCAACTTCTCCCGCTGGCCGCGTTGGTCGCAACCCTGATTACCCTGGGCGTCCTTGCCAAAAACAACGAAGTCACGGCCTTCAAGGCTTGCGGCGTCAGCCTATTCCGCCTCGCGCTGCCTTTAATCCTGGCAGGGTTGCTGCTCGCCGGCGCCATGTTTCTTCTGGACGACACTTTTCTCCCGTACGCGAACCAGCGCCAAGACGCGCTTCACGACCAGATCAAAGGCCGCCCCGCGCAAACGTATTTCGAGCCTGCCCATCAATGGATATTCGGAGAACACGACAAAATTTATAATTACCAGCTCTTTGACCCGGACCGCAATTTGTTTGGCGGGCTGAATGTCTTCGAGCTGGATCCGTCAAATTTCCAGGTCCGCCGCCGCGTCTATGCCAGCCGCGCAACCTGGGAACCTGCGCTGAACGCCTGGGTGCTGGAAGCAGGATGGGTGCGCGATTTCAACGGCTCGGTGATCACGCGGTACGCGCCCTTCCGCGTCGCTTCGTTGCAGGAGCTTTCCGAGCCGCCTTCCTATTTCAAGAGAGAAGTCTTTCCCTACTATCAGATGAACTGGTGGCAACTGCGGAAATACATCCGCGGTTTGCAAAAGGCTGGGTTTGACACCTCGCGCCTGTCCGTCGAGTGGCACAAAAAATTCGCGTTTCCGCTGATCACCGCGATCATCATGTTTCTTGGGATTCCGTTCGCTTTTCTGGTGGGCACGCGTGGCGCGATGGGAGGACTGGCGCTGGCGGTCGGGATTGGAATTGTTTACTGGGCCACGGCTGCGCTCTTTGAAGCTATGGGCGCCGTGGGACAATTGCCGCCGTTTCTCGCCGCGTGGGCGCCGGACGCAATCTTCGCTTTTCTCGGCCTTTACTTCTTCCTGAAGATGCCCACCTAAATATACTTCAAGTATTTCCTGATATTCGGGCCACGTCTATTTCGCAATCAGAGATCGAACCTTCTGAATCACCAGATCGATGCCAACCTCGTTGTGGCCGCCTTCCGGAATAATGATGTCCGCGTACCTCTTGCTCGGCTCGACAAATTCCAGATGCATGGGTCTTACGGTCTTCTCGTATTGGTCGATCACGGATTCGAGAGTTCTCCCACGGTCGCGGATATCTCGCACCAGGCGCCGGATGAACCGCAAGTCAGCGTCCGTATCCACGAAGATCTTGATGTCCATTAAATTTCGCAAGGCTTCGCTTTCGAAAATTAAAATGCCCTCGATCAGAATCGCCGGTTGAGACTCCAGCCGCACAGTCTCCGCTACTCTCCTGTGTTGCGTGAAATCATAAACCGGGCGCTCAACGGCCTGACCGTCTTTCAGTTGTTTAACGTGCTCGATAAACAGGTCCGTATCCAGCGCGTTGGGATGGTCGAAGTTACGCTTGGAGCGTTCTTCAAGCGGCAAGTGCGAAAGGTCGCGGTAATAATGATCCTGCTGAATCACCAGCACGCCGCTCTCGGACAGGGCGTGAGAGAGCCGGTTCGTTATTGTCGTCTTGCCCGACCCGGTCCCGCCGCAAATGCCAATCACAAACGGCTGGCGTGTCATCATTCCCGCGCTTTTCCCCGTTTTCCGCTCTTCTTTGCGGCCTTTTCTTCAATCACTGCCTGCGCAGCCGCTAATCTCGAAATGGGCACGCGGAACGGTGACGCGCTCACATAGTTCATTCCGACTGTATGGCAGAATTTCACGCTCGGCGCGTCTCCGCCGTGCTCCCCACAGATCCCCACTTTCAATTTGGGTCTCGTTTCCCTGCCGCGCGCGATGGCCCATTCGATCAGCATGCCGACGCCGGCCTGATCCAGCGTTTGGAATGGGTCTGCGCTGAAAATTCCGGTCTTCGTTTGATCCACGTATTCGGGAAGAAATCGCCCCGCATCGTCGCGGGAAAGGCCCATCGTCGTTTGCGTCAGATCGTTCGTGCCGAAAGAAAAGAATTCCGCTACTTCCGCTATCTGATCGGCGAGCAAAGCCGCACGCGGCAACTCGATCATCGTCCCAACCGAGTAGTTAAGTTTTACTTTATGTTTCTTGATCAGCTCATCCGCGACTCGCCGCGTCGCTTCCTCCAAAATCTGAAGCTCCTTTTTGTCCATTACAAGCGGATGCATGATCTCAGGGAAAACTTTAACTCCGCGCCTCTGACATTCAATCGCCGCTTCGATGATGGCGCGCACCTGCATTTCGAGAATTTCGGGATACGTAATGCACAGGCGGCATCCGCGGTGTCCGAGCATCGGGTTTGACTCGTGCAGTTGAGCGACGCGGCGCACCACCGTCTCGACAGGAATCCCGATTTTTTTCGCCAGCTCCTCCTGCTTCGGCCTTTCGTGCGGCACAAATTCGTGCAGCGGCGGATCAATCAAACGGATGGTGACGGGAAACCCGTCCATCGCTTCAAAAATGCCGATAAAGTCCCGACGTTGAAATGGCAGCAATTTATCCAGCGCACGCTGCCGCGCTTCCTTGTTGTCCGCCAGGATCATCTCCTGGATGGCCAGTTGGCGGTCGATGCTTTTTTCCGGGTGCTCGAAATCCTTGAAGAACATGTGCTCCGTGCGGCACAGGCCAATGCCCTCCGCGCCCATTTCCCGCGCGCGGCGTGCGTCAACCGGCGTATCCGCGTTGGTTCGGACGCCAAGCCTCCGGATTTTGTCCGCCCAGTCCAGCACCACGGAATAGGCCTTCGGCGCTTCCGGCCTCGCGAGAGGAATTTCTCCCTCGTAGACCGCGCCCTCATTTCCATCAATCGTAATCCAGTCGCCTTGACGAATCAGCCGCCCGCCCACGCGCATTTCCTTCTTGCTGTAGTCAATGTCCAGCGCTTCGCATCCGACCACGCAGCATTTTCCCCAGCCGCGTGCGACCACCGCGGCATGGCTGGTCTTGCCTCCCGTTGCAGTCAAGATTCCCTGCGCCGCGTTCATCCCGCCCACATCCTCCGGACTCGTCTCGCGGCGCACGAGAATCACTTTCTCGCCGCGCGCCGCCCATTCCTCCGCTTCGTGCGCGGTGAAAACCACTTTGCCGCCCGCGGCTCCCGGCACAGCATTCACGCCTGTCGCCATCTTGCGCTTTGCCATGTCTTCTTTAGTCGCCGTGGACGCAATCACGGGATAAAACAAACGCTCGACGTCTTCCGGCTGAATTCGTTGCAGCGCTTCCTCGCGCGAAATCAATCCTTCATCCACCATGTCCTTCGCAATGCGGAACGTCGCTCCCGGCGATCGTTTCCCCGTTCGCGTTTGCAGCATGTATAGCTTTCCGTCTTCAACCGTGAACTCGAGGTCCTGCATGTCGCGATAATGATGTTCAAGTGTTTGTCGAACATGCTCGAGCTGCTTGTAAACTCTCGGCATTCGCTTCGCCATTTCGCTCAAGTGCATCGGCGTACGAATTCCCGCGACCACATCCTCGCCCTGCGCGTCGATCAGAAAATCGCCAAAGAAAGTTTTTTCGCCGGTCGAAGGGTCGCGCGTAAAGCAGACACCCGTGCCGGAATTTTCGCCGCGATTCCCGAACACCATCTGCACCACATTCACCGCCGTCCCCAGCAGGCCAGTGATTTTCTCCACGCGTCGGTACGTTACAGCCTTCTCCCCCATCCACGACTCGAATACCGCGCCAATTGCCCCCCATAATTGCTCCTGCGGATCCTCGGGAAAATCCTTGCCCGTCTTCGCGCGAAAGTATTTTTTGTATTCGCTCACAAGCTCGCGCCATCCCTCCGCCGGGACCTGCGTGTCGTCCTTCACCTTAAAGCGAATCTTTAACTCGCGCAGCTTCTCTTCAAGTTCGTCCTTCGGCAGTCCAATCACAACCGACGAGTACATCTGAACAAACCGCCGAAACGCATCGTAAGCGAACCGTTCATTTCCCGTGACTTTTGCGAGACCCGCAACCGAGCGCGAATTCAGCCCCAGATTCAGAATCGTCTCCATCATTCCCGGCATCGAACGCGCCGAGCCCGACCGCACGCTCACCAGCAAGGGATCATTCGCATCGCCCAATTTTTTGCGGGTCGTTTTTTCCAGGCGCGCAAGGTCCGCCCTCACCTGCGCCGCCAATTCCTTCGGATATTTTCGTCCGTGCTTCAAATAATAATCGCAAGCCTGCGTTGAAATCGTAAAGCCCGCCGGAACGGGCAAGCCGATGCGCGTCATTTCCGCAAGCCCGGCGCCCTTGCCGCCGAGCACATCTTTCATCTGCCCGTCGCCTTCCGCCTTCCCCTTCCCGAAGTAATAAACGTATTTCACCAGTCCCCCGCGTTCACTAAAATTTGTTTTACGAAAATTTCGATTTGGAAAAACTGTCGGCGCGCCGACAGTCGCAAGCGCTTACAAAAGTTAAAACAATACTTGAACTAAAGCGTATCTCACTTTTCATCCGAAACCATTTCCGAAAAATCCGCGATCGTCGAGAATTCTTTCAGCAACCCCGCGAGCAGCGCCAGCCGATTCTTCCGCACCGCTTCATCTTCGTCCATCACCATCACGTCATCAAAAAACCGGTCGACCGTCGGCCTTAATTCCGAAATCGACTCCAGCGCTTCCTTGTATCGCCCGCCCCGTTTGTGAGCCGACGCGCGTTCCGCCAGCACCAGCGCCTCACGATGAAGCTGCCGCTCCGCCTCTTCCCGGAAAAGCTCGGCATTCACAGCTCGCGTCTTCGCGCCATCTGGACCCGCCTTCTCCAATATCTTTCGGATGCGCTTGAACGCCATCGCCAGCGGCTCAAAATTCTTCGAGTGCCTAATGCTCTTCAGCGCCGTGATGCGATGCCGCGCATCCACCAGATCGTCCGCGCCGGCGGCCATCGCCGCATTCACTTCATCGTAGGCGAATCCGTGCTTCTCGCGCAGCATGTATTTGGCGCGTTCCCCGATGAACTCCAGCACCTTCTTCTCAACCTCAGGCGCGACTTCAATTTTTGGCTTATGCGCGAACAGTCCTTTCGCGCTCGCCGAAATCGCCGCGGACAATGACAGCGGCAATTTACGTTCAAGTAGAATTTGAACTATTCCAGAAGCGGCGCGGCGCAACGCAAAAGCATCGCTCGAACCCGAGGGTATTATCCCCACCGCAAAACATGCGACCAGCGAGTCAAGTTTGTCTGCAAGCGAGACAGCGCATCCCGCCAAATTCCGCGGAATCGAATCATCGACACCAACCGGTTTGTAGTGGTCGTAGATTGCCCACGCGACTGCTTCATCCTCTCCCTGCGCGCGTGCGTACAATCCGCCCACAATCCCCTGCAGCTCAGTGAACTCTCGCACCATGTCCGTCGCCAAATCACATTTCGCGAGCTCCGCCGCGCGGTCCGCCGCGCCCACGTCCGCTCCGTGAATCCCCGAATCGAACCACTGCCCCGAAATCCACCGCGCCAAATCCCGCACACGATCAGTCTTGTCGCGATAGCTCCCCAGCCTTGATTCAAACGTGACGTGCGCGAGCTTTTCCAGATAGTCGCAGAGCCTGCGTTTCTGATCGGCCTGCCAGAAGAATTGCGCATCGGCCAGCCGCGCACGCAGCACACGTTCATGCCCCGCGCGAACCAGTCCGGCGCGGTCCTGATCCAGATTGATTACAGCAAGAAAGTGCGGCTCCAGGTCTCCATCGCGACTCTCCACCGCGAAGTATTTTTGATGATCGCGCATCACGGTGATCAGAATCTCGGACGGTATGTCCAGATAAGCTGGATCGAACTCCCCTGCAATCACCGTGGGATACTCGTTCAAGTAAACGACCAAGTCCATAAGGCCGGCGTCTTCATGCGTTCGCCACTTCTTCTTCGCCGTGAGCGCTCGTATTTCCTTCTCAATCTTCTTGCGCCGCTCATCCGGCTCGACGATCACAAAATTCCGCCGCAGCCTCGCTTCGTAATCCTTCGCCCCGGTCACGCGAATCTTCGATTTACCCAGAAAGCGATGCCCCTCCGTCGTATTTCCCGCCACAATCCCTTCATATTCCATTTTGACAATTTGCCCTGCGAGGAGCGCAACGATCCACCGCACGGGTCGGCTGAATCGCGCGCCTTTCTTTCCCGTCCAATACATCGATCGCGGGAACGACAACTCCCGCATCGCACGCGGCAAAATTTCCGCAAGGATTTCCTTCGCATTACGCCCCAGAATAATCTGCCTTGCGGCCAGATATTCTCCGCGCGGAGTTTGCACGATGTGAAGTTTTGCTAGAGGTAGCCCTTGCTTCTCGGAAAAACTTTCCGCCGCGCGTGTCGGCTGGCCGACATTGTCGAACGCAACGGATTTCGGCGGCCCTAGAATTTCCTTTTCTTGATCCGGCTGCCGCAGCAACACCGCATCCGTCGTCGCAACGAATCGTCGCGGCGCGCCCCAAACCCGAATCGGATTAATTAGAATTCCGTTCGCGGCAAAATGCTTCTCAAGTATTTGTTGAAGTTCGATGCAGGCCTTCGGAATCAATCCTGCCGGAATTTCCTCGCATCCAATTTCAAAAAGGAAATCGCCGCGCTCTTTCATCGACGCTCCTGCGCCGTGATCTGTGGCGCTCCGGCGACCACTGGTACCGTTTCATTCCAGCCGTTCATCGCGCAATACTCCGACGCGACGCGGCAGCACAGCGCGCGCACTCTCCCAATCAGCGCCGCGCGTTCCGTGGTTGAAATTGCCCCGCGCGAATCGAGCACATTGAACAGGTGCGAGCACTTCAAACAGAAGTCGTACGCCGCCAGAATCGGCGCCGTTCGCTCGGCACCGTCCGCAGCCTTCGTGCCTCTGTTGCCGAGGATCGCCTTCGCTTCCCTCTCGCACAAATCGAACATTTCACGCGTGCGCCCAGGATCGGCCCATTCAAAACTGTACGCGGAAAACTGCTGCTCCTCCGCGAGCCGTATTTCTCCATAGCTAGAATGATCGGACCATCGCAATTTGAACACGCTATCCACATCCTGCAGAAACGCCGCGATTCTTTCCAGCCCGTACGTCAGCTCGCACGATACGGGATCAAGGTCCAGTCCGCCGGATTGCTGAAAGTACGTGAACTGCGTGATCTCCAGCCCATCAAGTAACACTTGCCATCCCACCCCCCACGCCCCCAGCGTGGGAGACTCCCAATTGTCTTCCTCGAAGCGAATATCGTGATGCCGCAAATCGATCCCGATCGCGCGCAAGCTATCCAAATAAATATTCTGCGCGTCAGCGGACGGCGGTTTAAGTATCACTTGAAGCTGCGTGTGTTTGTACAGTCGATTCGGATTCTCGCCGTAGCGTCCGTCCGCGGGACGCCGGCTCGGTTGAATGTACGCCACGCGATACGGTTGCGGACCGAGCACGCGGAAAAATGTCTCGGGATGCATCGTGCCCGCCCCTACCTCCACATCATATGGTTGTTGAAGTACGCAGCCGCGTTTCGACCAGTAGGTTTCCAAATCCAGAACCAATTTTTGGAAAGTAGGGCCCTGCGGCTTCCCTGCTTTCGCGACGCCTGAAGGTTTCGATTTTGCCATTTAGAGAGCCGTCTCCAGCATATCTCGCGACACGAGTTTGCGTTCCATTTGATGTTCGATCAAATCCAACAAATACCGAGACAGTTCGCGCAGCGCCGTTTTCGGGATGGCGCTGGCTTCGATTTTATCCAGCCGTTCGCCTATCATCATACGCCCCGCGCTCAGTGCGTCGGCCGAGAGCGACTTCATTCCGATTCGCTTGCACTTGGCGCAAAAAATCCCAGACACTGCCGGACTGGCATACGCTGAAGCGTCCGCGAGCTCCGTTCCGCAGCGAGCGCATCGTTCAAACGAGCCGAGCCACCCGCCCAAACGCACTGTCCACAGTGAAAAATATGCCAGCGGTAAATCCACTTCCCCGCTTCGCTTGATCATCTGCGCCGAAAGCAGCAGCAAACGAAACGATGGATCAGCCGCTTCGCGGTCCGGCAAAACCGCTTCGGTAATTTCAGCCAGCACCGACAGCGCGACTCCTGCCGCGTAATTCTGGAACACGCCGACGAACGACTCGATCAGCTCGCATTGATTGATGCGCACGAGTTCGCGAGTCTCGCGCTCGTAAAACCAAATGCGCACATGCGACATGCGCTCAAGTGTTGAACCGAATCGACTCTTCGGCCTTCTCGCGCCCGCCGCGACGCCACGAACGCGGCCCATCGACCGGCTCAGAAAACTCACCAGCCGATCGGCTTCACCGAGCGGAAAACTTTGCAACACAATCGCTTCTGTTTCATGAAGTGGCATCGGCGTGTCGGCGCGCCGACTCTTACGTGCGCCTCAGCACGCTTGCGCCGCGCGCAGCGAAGCTAAACTTTTTATCACAGCCGTGCGCGCTCCGCAATCAATCCCCGAAATATTCTCGTTCGCGAAGGTTTATCTTGAATTAAAATTTTCCCGCGACTCGCATTTTCGTTCTGAACGTCCTCACTTAAAGTAAATCTTTATGTTGAGCGCGCGCCCAATTTTCCATATTTATTTGATGCGCGGGAGAGAAATATATTGCGTCATACGCGGGTCGCGACAATTAAACCGTTACTTAAGGCTCGCCATTTTTCCCGCTTGCGTCAACCTTTCATTTTCCCTTGACGGCTTGCACTTGCGTGAGTCTAACTAATCCCGCCACTTCATGATCCCCTTAAAGAACCTCCGCGCACGCACTCACTTCCCCAGCGTGACTGTCGCTCTCATCGTCGCCAATTTTCTCGTTTTCTTTTACCAGCTCACGCTCGGCCCGCATGCGCTGCAATCTTTCATTATGACGTACTCACTCATTCCCGCGCGTGTCCAATTGGCAATTGCCGGATCGCAGTTCACCCTAGCCCAAGGACTACTTCCATTCTTCACATCCATGTTCCTGCATGGGGGCTGGCTTCACATCCTGGGCAACATGTGGTTTCTCTGGCTCTTTGGAGGCAACGTCGAAGACCGCCTGGGCCACGTGCCGTATCTCGGCTTCTATCTTCTGTGCGGATTGGGCGCAGGGGTTGCTCAAACACTTTTCAGTCTGGGCTCGCCTGTTCCGTCCCTGGGAGCGAGCGGCGCCATCGCCGGAGTCCTCGGCGCGTACGTGATTTTCTTCCCTTCCTCGCGGATCCTTACACTGGTCACGCTTTTCTTCTGGTGGTTTTTCGCGCGATTGCCCGCCGTGCTTTTCATCGGATTGTGGTTTCTTGTGCAGTTTTTGAGCGGCGTTACTTCGCTCGGAAGCGCCGCATCCGGAGGCGTGGCGTGGTGGGCCCATGTAGGAGGGTTTTTACTGGGGATGCTGCTCGTTTCAGGGATGCGCCGTCAGTCCAATTACTCAACGCCCTATTGAACACGGCGCGGCATCGAAAAAAACATAATTGACATTCCGTCGTTCAAACGCCCGCGCCGGCAAAGCCATGCTTCGAGATCCGCTCGGCCAACCAATCGCCCACTTCTCTGGTTCCCAGCGAACCGCCCAAATCCGCCGTGGTTTTTCCTCCGCGAATCGCGCTCCGCACCGCCGCATCGATCAAGCCGGCTTCCCGCACCCAGCCTAGGTATTCCATCATCATCGCGCCCGCCAGGGCCGACCCCAGCGGATTCGCCACGTTTTTCCCCGCGATATTCGGCGCCGAGCCGTGGATCGGCTCGAAGAGCGATACCTGCCCCGGATGAATATTTCCCGAAGGCGCAAGCCCCAGTCCGCCGGAAAGCTGCGCGCCAAGATCGCTCGCGATGTCTCCAAATAAATTGCACGTCACAATCACCTCGAATTGCGACGGATCGCGCACCATCTCCATCATCAGCGTGTCCGCATACAGGTGCCGCGATTCGATTTCCGCATATTCCTTGCGCACTTCGGCCCATACGCGCTGCCACAGCCCGTGCCCGTAGGTCATCGCGTTCGATTTGTCGCTCATGCAAACGCGCTTCAGCTTCTTTCGCCGCGCGTATTCAAACGCATACCGAATAATCCGTTCGACTCCCTTGCGCGTATTGACGTCCTCCTGCACCGCCACTTCATCCGGCGTGCCGCGCTTGAAATTTCCGCCGACTCCCGCGTACGCGCCTTCCGTGTTTTCGCGGAACACAATGAAGTTGATGTCCTTTTCCTCGCGGTCACGCAGCGGAGTCAGCCGCTTGTCGAACAGCACGCACGGCCGCGCGTTCACATAAAGATCCAGCTTGAAGCGCAGCCCCAGCAAAATGTCCGCCGCGTGCTGGTTCGATGGCACGCGTGGGTCTCCGAGCGCCCCGAAAAGAATCGCGTCAAAGTCCCGCCGCAACATTTCAGGCGCGTCATCGGGGAGCGTGGTCCCATCGCGAAGAAACCGCTCCGCGCCCCAATCAAAATTCGTGAACGCGAGTTTCTTCCCGCCCGCCGCGCACGCGGCCTCAAGGACTTTCGCGGTCTCCGGAGTCACTTCCTTACCGATTCCGTCGCCCGGGATCACCGCGATTCGCTTCGTGTATTCCGAACCCATTTCTTAAAGCCTTTCTTTAACTCGCTCGCAACCTAGCATCGGCCGCCATCCGTGTCAACGAACGCCCCGAATTCCACAATCACGCCCCTGCCGTTTCCGCCGGAACGCTCTCGCTCCCCGGCCCGATTTCCGTCAGGTAGACGCCCGCCAAAATCAGCGCTCCTCCCGCGAGCAACGTGCTTGTCAATTTCTCGCCCAGAAAGATCACCGCCAGTAGCATCGCCAGCGGCGGCTCGACGTACGTGAACACCGCCAGTCTCGAAGCCGTCATATGCCGCAGCGCCCAGAAAAAAATCAGGTACGCAAACACGGACGACACCAAAACCGTGTACGCCAGCCCGATCCATCCAATCCATCCCACGCCGCTCCAATTCAACCGCACGGCTTCCTGTACGCCCAGCGGCAGCAGCATGATTGCGCCCGCCATGTTGCAGAACATGTTCATCGAAATGGTGTCGTATTGCGTGGCCACTTTTTTCGCCAGCACTGTATAGATCGCGAATCCCAGCGTCCCGCCAATCGCAATCAGGTCTCCCAAGCCGGTACCACCATGCAAATGCATCGCGTCTCCGCCTACAAGCACCGCAATTCCCGCCATGCACAGCGCCATGCCGATAATTTTTCCGCGCGTGATTCGTTCCAGATTGTAGGCCCGCGCCAGCAGCAGCACAAATATCGGACCCGTGGCCACAATCAGCGCCGAACGCGCCGCCGTCGTGTAGTCGAGGCCAACGATAAACAGCCCGCGGTTGATCACCACGCCGAAAAATCCCAGCACCACGAAATTCCACAGGTCCTTGCGGTTGAAATGCGACCGCCGGGGCGTCGCGAAATAAATCGGCAGCATGAACAGCCCCGACAAAATAATTCGAAACGAAGTCAGCGTGTACGGATCCAGATGCCGCAACGTGATTTTCGCGATGACGAAATTAAACGACCATCCCATCACCATCAGCAGGATCATCGAATACAGCAGCACAGGATGGCGCGCGCGTTCCACCAATTACGCCAGCACCTCGCGCCGTACCGTCAGTTTCTCGATGCGTTCGAGCTTCGGTTGATACCCGATTCCCGGCCCCGACGGAACTTTAATCGTTCCCTTCGGCGTCACTTCCACTTCCGGCTCGATGATGTCCTCGGCCCAATAGCGTTTGCTTGCGGACACGTCGCCGGGCAGCGCGAAATTTTCGAGCGTCGAGAGCGCGATGTTCTGCGCGCGCCCAATCCCCGATTCCAGCATCCCGCCGCACCACACGGGAATCCCGTTCTTCTGGCACAGATCGTGGATCTGCCGCGCGGGCGTGTGCCCTCCCACGCGTCCCAGCTTCATATTGATTATTTTGCACGCGCCGATTTCAATCGCAGCCACGGCGTGCGAATAATCGTGGATGCATTCGTCGAGGCAAATCGGCGTCTCGAGCTGTTTCTGCAATTTCGCGTGACTGTAAATGTCGTCCCACCCCAGCGGCTGCTCGATCATCATCAATCCAAATGGGTCAAGCTGTTTGAGCAACGGCGCATCCTCCAGCCGGTACGCCGAATTCGCGTCCACCATCAGCCGTATGCGCGGCCAGCGCTTCCGCAACGCCTCGACAGGCTTCACTTCAAGCCCCGGCTTCACTTTGATTTTGATTCGCTGATACCCCGCCGCCAGTTCTTTTTCCACGTTGGCGATTAATTGCTCCACCCCGGGCTGAATCCCGATTGACACGCCGCACGAAATCTCGTCGCGCACTCCGCCGAGCAGCTTCCACAGCGGCTCGCCTTTTTGCTTCGCTTCCGCGTCCCAGATTGCCGACTCCAATCCACCCTTCGCCATGTTGTGGCCCCGCGTGTGCGCCAGCATTTCCCAAACGTCGCGCGCCGCCGCGAATTCCCTGCCCCGAATCTCCGGCCACAGAAAATCGCGCAACACGTGCCACGCCGTCTCAACCGTTTCCGGCGAGTAATGTGGCGCCTCCCCCGCCACGCATTCGCCCCAGCCGCTCACTCCATCCGCCTCAACTTCCACGAGCAAAATCCGCCGGTCCGTGGTTGCGCCGAAACTCGTCTCGAATCGCATCACCATCGGCATGCGAATTTCCCGCAACGTCACTTTTTGTATGCGCATCCCTTTTGCCCCAATCGCGTCTTGCCAGCCTGAAGCCGGGTCATTGTGCGGCGATTTGCGCCGCCACGTCTTCCGCCTTTTCCATTATGTAGCTGGCTTCCTTCGGCCCGATTTCCAAACCCGTCACGACAAATCCCTTCGCCATTTTCTCCAGAAACTTTTCGCGCATCTCGCTTTGCACGCGCGCCCCCGCGTCGGGCTCGGCCTGCTTGCGTTCGCTAATGTCCGCCGGAATCGAAATCTTTTCCGCTCCGCTCGCCGGTTGCGGAGCTTTCCCGCCCAGAATTCCGCTCACGCGCTTTGAATCTAAATACCATTCGGCCATCATGCGGTCCGTCGGCAATCCCGCATGTAACGGGCTTTCCGTGATCCCGTAGCAATTCGGAATGTACCGCTTCACCACCGCGCCCAGCCGGTTGATATTGAAGTGCGCGTTCTTCAATTCGAGTGGATCAAACGTCCATTCCACCAGGTGAATCCCCCGCGCCAGGGCGTCATTCCTTTGCGCCAGTTTCAGCATCCGCCCAATACCGCGATCGCGAAATTCGGAAAGCACCGCCGTCATGTGCGAATGAATGATGGGCCTGCCGCCATGAAGTCCGGCCAGCCCCAGCGTGAATCCAACCATTTTGTCACCGGCAAACGCCCCAAGCGTCTGCCCGCCCGTTTCTCTCGCCACAACGAACAGCCCCGAGGGAGTCAGCAGGTCTTCCCCCCACGTAATCAATTGCAGCCGGACGCATTCCCGGTATTCCTCGAGCGTCGCGCAATGCCGCACCGTAATCGGCGCTTCGCTTAGACGCTGACTTTTGCCTGGTTCCATAGCCCTTCCATCTCGTCGCGAGGCACGTCCGCGAGCCTGCGGCCCTGGCTTTCCGCCTTGTGCTCCATCCATTGAAATCGCGCCACAAATTTTTGGTTCGCCCGCCTCAACGCGAGTTCCGCGTCCGCCCCCGCAAATCGCGCCACATTCACCGCCGCGAACAACAAGTCTCCCATCTCCTCTTCCACTTTAGCTTGACCTTTTTCTTTCCTCGGACCTCGTCCCCGCAATGCCTCGCGCAGCTCTGCGATTTCCTCGCTTAATTTCTCCAGCACGCCATCAACACTCTCCCAGTCGAATCCGATATTCGAGGCTCGCCGCGTAAGCTGATACGCTTCAAGTAATGCTGGAAGTCCGCGCGGCACGCCCGCCAACACCGAGTCTTGCCGGGATTTTCCGTCCGTAGCCCCGGATTCGGCCCCGCGCTCTTCCGCTTTGATTTGCTCCCAATTCTTCAGCACCTGCGCCGAAGTCCGCGCCTTCACCTTTCCAAACACGTGCGGATGCCGCCGGACCATCTTTGTGTGCACGGCGCGAATCACGTCGCCGATGTCGAACCACCCCGCCTCTTTCGCCAACTCGGCGTGAAACACAATCTGGAGCAGCAGGTCGCCCAGTTCCCCCGCGAATTCCTCGGCGTCGCCCTTCTCCATCGCGTCGAGGACTTCGTACGCTTCCTCGATCAAAAACGGCCGTAAACTTTCGTGCGTCTGCTCCCGGTCCCACGGACACCCATTCGCCGCCCGCAGCCGCTTCTGCAGCTTTACTAGGCCTTCGAACAATCGCCCAGCGCCGCCGCCGCGCCCGCGGAACCTCGGTCCCCTCACCTTTCTCGCCCGCGTTCGGGCGTGACGCTGGCCGATTTTCTTCATCCGCGCCTTTGCGTCGGCCCGGCCTCCTGCTTTTTTCAAATGTCTCGAATCGTGGGCCATAGGGAACTCTTTTTCACTCCGGCCAGTCGCACACTCTACGGCACTCTTGCGCCGACTGACAAGATGCAATTTGTTTACAGTCACTCGACCTATCGCTGCGACCCGTACTGTGCTACCTTATTGAGAGCGCAAATTAAAAAATGGAGACCTTGCCGCATAGCAGCCCGCGAATTGCTCATGGACAGGCAGCCTTCTCCTCCGTTTCTAATCGACAATGCCCGCGATTAGAAACCCTCTTAACTCACACAAAACAAAGGACCGAGTACCTTTCTAATCGACAACATTTCGGCAGTTTCAAATTCTTCGGGCGACGCATTTCATTGGCTTTTATCGATCACCGAATCGCTCCTTCCCTGCTGTGCTCTGTTGCTTCGGTGACGCTCGCGTTCGCTAGTGGTAAACTGAATTCGCCGCGAATTTATTTCGCTCGGCAAATTTCTGAAGGAGTTTTGCGTGCCTGACTCGAAACACGATCCGAAGCATGACGAGAAGCGCGACGAAAAACAGGACGATTCGTTCCGCGTCGTAGATCGCCGCTTGTTCAACGCCGAAGGCGAGTTGCGTCCCGAAGCAGTCGAAGAGCAGCGCCGCGAGCAGGCCAAAGCTACGAAAACTCCAGAGCCATCGCAGCAGGAGAAAACTGCCGGCGCTTCCCCCGCGCCCCAAGCCTCAAAACCGCCCGCGGAAGAGTCGAAGCCGGCGATTCCGGCGGACAAGAATTTTCAGTTGCTCATCGATTTGCTAGCGCGAAACGCCGCGGCGCTGATGGGCGGCATTCCTGATCCCGCCACGGGGCAAGCCTACCTCGACCTCGAAGGCGCGCACGAAATGATCGACATGCTCGACATGCTGCGCGAAAAAACTCGCGCGAATCTCGCGCCCGAAGAACAAAGCCTGCTCTCGGAAGTGCTCGGCAGCCTGAAGTTATCCTACCTGGAAGTTTCCAAAGCCGCCGCGAAGGCGATGCGCGAAGGGGCAAAAGGCGCGCGTTAGCTCGATGCCCACCGGCGACACTCTGGAATCTTCGTCCCCGCAGCGTCTCCGCCTCACCGTTCTGGGCTCCGGCACCTCGATGGGAGTTCCCACGCTCGCTTGCCACTGCGATGTCTGCCGCTCGAATGATCCCCACGATCGCCGCACACGGCCCTCCGCGCTGCTAGCGTATCGCGGGCGAAACGTCGTCATCGACACAACGCCGGACTTTCGTCACCAGGCTTTGCAATCAGGCCTAGAGCACCTCGATGCGATTCTTTACACTCACGCGCACGCGGACCACATTCTCGGCCTCGACGACATTCGCCCGTTCAACATAAAACAAAAATCCGCGATCCCGATTTTTGCGTCCGAGGAAACGCTCGCGATTCTGCGCCGCACGTTCGCTTATATTTTCGAGCCGCCGTCGATGGAGAGTTCCATTCCTCAGGTCGAGCTTCACGCGATCCACGGCGCGTTCGAACTTTTCGGCGCGAAGATAATTCCGATTCCCGCGCAGCACGGGCCAATTGCTGTTCACGGTTTTCGGATTGGCTCCATCGCGTATCTCACGGACTTCAGCGCTGTGCCCGAAAAATCGAAAAGCCTTCTGCACAGCCTCGATCATCTGATTCTCGACGCGCTGCGCTACACTCCGCATCCCATGCATTCGACGGTTGACCAATCGCTCGCACTGGTGCGTGAACTTGCGCCGCGTCATGCGTGGTTCACGCACATTTGCCACGACTTGGGCCACGAAGCAACGAATGCCAAACTGCCGGAAAATGTGCGCCTCGCTTACGACGGCCTGAGCTTCGAGGTGAATCTCTGATGCCGCTCGCCGTTTGTCATTCACCGGAAGAGTGGGCAACGCGGTTCGGCCCGGAATCGCGCGTCGCGTTATCCATCGGCAATTTCGACGGCGTTCATCTGGGCCACCAGAAAATTCTTCGCGGCGTTGTCGAATGCGCGCGCCGCACGAGAATTCTCTCCGCGGCAATTACATTCTCGCCACATCCGGTAAGCGTTCTGCACCCCGAGCGCGCGCCCGCGCAGCTCGAAACTTTGGAACAGCGCCTCGCGCGCCTCGAAGCGCTGGGCTTGGACGCGGCACTCGTTCTGCATTTCGATCTGGCAATGGCGGCGCTCGCTCCGGAACAATTCGTCCGCCAGATTTTGGTCGAGCGCCTGCATACATCCGCCGTGCTGGTCGGCGAAACTTTCCGTTTCGGTCATCGCCAATTGGGCGACGTGCGACTGCTCTCCGAATTCGGCCGCAAACTCGGTTTCGAAGTCGAGTGCATCCCGCCGGTTGTGATTCGCGGAACTGTAGTTTCGAGCACCGCGATTCGCGGCGCAATCGCCGCGGGTGAAATGGAAAAGGCCGCACGGCTTCTCGGGCGTCCATTTGCATTAGCGGGGGAAATTCGTCAAGGCACGGGCACGGGCCGCCGCTTCGTTTTCCCCACGCTCAATCTCGCCACAAAACAAGAACTGCTGCCCGCGCGCGGTGTGTATGCGACGGAAACGCGGCTCGACGACCGCGTCTGTCGCTCCGCGACGAACATTGGCGTGCGTCCAACCTTCGACGGGACGCGCCTCACCATCGAAAGCCACCTGTTTGATTTTTCAGAGGAGATTACATCCGGGGCGATGGAGGTTCACTTCTGGCATCGCCTGCGCGCCGAGCAAAAATTCTCCGGTCCAGAGGAGTTGCGCGCGCAGATTCAGCGCGACCTCGCCCGCACCCGGTCTTTTTTCGCGCGCCTCGGCGCCGCCCGCCGCTTCTTCAAGACTCCGTAGCCATCGTGTCTTTGTGGGAGTGGGTTTGCAGCACGTGAAATTTGCGCCCTCGAATTGGAACGGGCGGCGTAAAGCCGCCCCTACAAGGGTCTGCGTGGCAACTCATAACGACAGGCCTCAGCGGCTGAAGCCGCACTGATTTCGAGGCGTTTACGGCACGGCTGAAGCCGTGCCCTGACAAAAACTGCGGTTGGCACACAGACTCCACAAGGGCAAGTTTCGCGCTTGAGTGTTGATAAGGTTTCAGCGCTGGCAGTCTTTGCAGTAGCCGCCGACTTCGGTGCGCGAGACGGTGATTTTCATTTTGCAATCCTGCTCGATTTGCTGTTTGAGCTGCTCGTACAGCTCGCTCTCGAATTCCCGCACTTTGCCGCAGCGCAAACAAGCGACGTGGATGTGATCGCGCGGGCCGTGGCTTTCGTAAAAATGGCGGTGCCCGCGCAGATGCAGCAAATCCAGCTCGTCAATCAGGCCGTGATGCTTCAGCAAATCCAGCGTGCGGTACACGGTGACGCGCGTGATGCGCGAGTCGATTTTCCGCGCGCGCGCCAGAATTTCCCCGGCGTCGAGATGGTGCGGCGCCGTATCCATCACCTGCAACACGACGCGGCGCTGGCGCGTGAGCCGAATCGAACGGTCGGCGAGCTGCTTCTGCAACTGGCCGGGTTTTTCCTGCACGTTGATGCGTTCGCCGGTGGAGACCCGACGTGCGGCGGTGGGAGCCATCTTAGTGGTTTGGGAATAGCCTGACGACGTCATGCACGATGACGAAACCGAAAACGGCCAGCAGGAATACCAGGCCAACAGTGACGAAACGCTCTTTCACGACCAGGCTCAGGTCGCGCCGCAAAGAGCCTTCGATTGCGAGCATCAGCACGTGCCCGCCATCGAGAATCGGAATCGGAAGCAAATTCAGAATGCCGAGGTTCACGCTGAGAAAAGCCATGAAAATGATGTATTCGGCAAAGCCTAGCTTGGCCGCCTGCACCGAGACCTTCACGATTCCCACGGGCCCGGACAAATCCTTAATCGAAACGCGCCCTGAGAACAAACCTCCAAACACCCATATAATTTCCTTCGCAATCGTGACGTTCTTCGTCCACGAATGCTCCGCCGCCTTGAAGAACGGGTAAGATTCACGAACCGTGTCGCTGGGGGCAAACGATGCGCCGATGATCCATCGCTTGCCGCCGCCGTCGCCCGGATCGGCATAAACGGGAGCCATCGACATCGCGAATTCCTTGCCTTTATGGCTGACGCCGATGGTCAGCGGCTTGCCGTCGGACTGCCTAACCATGGCGGTCAGGATATCGGGATTCACGACGGGCTGACCGTTGACCGAAAGCAATTCGTCGCCGCTCTTGACTCCCGCTTTGGCTGCGGGATCATCCGGCGTAACCGAATCCACCAACACGCGCTGCTGGGGACATCCCAAAATATTGAAACCGTCGGATAAATTCTGCGGGACTGTTTCTTTAACCTGAACCGCAGCGCCCGCGCGTTGCAGGTCAAACGAAATTTCGTGTCCCGGCACAATGCCCGGAGCCGAAAGGGCTTGATCCCAAGTAGAAACTTTCGCGCCGTCGATCGCCAGAATTGTGTCCCCGGGCTTGATTCCGGCCTTTTCCGCAGGCGAGCCGGGAATGATTCCCATTACCTGCGCCGCCCGGTGCGTGTAGGCGGGCACCGGCATGCCAATCGTGTAGAGTCCCCACAGCAGGACAAATGCCAGAACAAAATTCATGAATGGCCCGGCGACAATGATGAACAGTCGCCGCCAACGCGACTTGGCCAAGAATTCATCGGGCGCGCCGGTGCGCTCTTCCGCCGGATTATCGCCGGACATCTTCACGTAGCCGCCAAGGGGAAATACGCTGACGCGGTAGTCGGTATTCCCGCGCTTCCAACCGAAGATCCGGTTGCCGTAGCCCAGCGAGAATACATCCACACGCACGCCGCACAGCCGCGCCGCGACGAAATGGCCCCACTCATGGACGAACACCATGACTCCCAGACCAACGATTGCGGCGACGATTCCGACCCAGGTGTGAGACATGAAGGTTAGTTCTTCCTTTTCTCGATTTCTTCGCGCGCTATCCGGCGCGCTTCCTTGTCGGCGTTGAGCACATCATCCATCGATTGCAATTTCACTCGCGGCATCCGGTCGAGGACGCGTTCGATCACCTTCGGTATGCCGGTAAATTCCAGGCGGCCTTCCAAAAACGCCGCGACGCTTTCTTCGTCCGCGGCGTTCAACGCGCACGGCGAAGCGCCGCCCTGCTCCATGGCTTCGCGCGCCAGCCGCAAACAAGGGAATTTTTTAATCGGCACCGGCGCGAAATCCAGTTTTTTCAGGCTGCTCCAATCGAGCGCTACTCCGTTCGATGCCAGCCGCTCCGGATAGGTTAGCGCATATTGAATCGGCATGCGCATGTCTGTTGGGCCGAGCTGTGCCAGAATTGAACCATCCACAAACTCGACCATCGAATGAATCGTCGATTGCGGATGGATCACGACTTCGATCTGATCCGGCCTGACGCCAAACAACCATCGCGCTTCGATGACCTCAAAACCTTTGTTCATCAGCGTCGCCGAGTCGGTGGTGATTCTTTTGCCCATCTTCCAATTGGGATGCGCCAGGGCTTGCTCCGGCGTCACGTTTTTGAATTTCGACGCGGGGGTCTTGCGAAACGGGCCGCCGGACGCCGTTAAGACGAGCTTTTTTACTTCGAGGCGCTCGCCCGCGCGCAGGCACTGGTGAATGGCGTTGTGTTCGCTGTCGACGGGCAGCACTGCTTTGCCTTGCTTCTCGGCCGCGGCCATTACCAATTCGCCCGCCGCGACAAGCACTTCTTTATTTGCCAGCGCGAGATTCTTGCCTTGCTGAACGGCTTTGTATGTTGCCGGCAATCCAACAACGCCGACAGCCGCCGAAAGGAGGGTTTCCGCGTCTGGATGCGTGGCGACGCGGTCCATGCCATCCGCGCCGCAAAGTATCTCCGGCATCGGATCCAATTTCATCGCGGCTAGACGCTCGCGTAGTTCTTTCGCGCCCTCACAGCTCGCAACGGAAACAATCCTGGGCCGGTGCTTCGCCGCTTGCTCCGCCGCAAGCTCGACGTTATTGCCCGCGGCAATCGCAACAACTTCGAATTTCCCGGGGAGAGAATCGACGACGTTCAGGCATTGACGCCCAATCGAGCCAGTGGATCCGAGAATAGAGATGCGTTTCACTAGGCGAGATGCGTCACTGCCGTCCCTGCAGGAGCCATCCTGCGGCGAGCCAGACGACAGGGGCGGCTAAAATCAGGCTGTCAATGCGGTCCAACATTCCTCCGTGTCCCGGCAGCAGCGCGCCCGAGTCTTTCACGCCCGCGCCGCGCTTATATGCTGATTCTACCAGATCGCCTACCTGCCCCGCGACATTCGCGAGCGTCGCGGTTACGAGCCACGGTGTGACATCGGCGGACTGCCAGCGCGCGAAGAAAAATCCGACGATCAAGGAGCCTAAAATGTTTCCCGCCGCGCCTTCCCACGTTTTTTTCGGCGAAAGCGCGGGAGCCATTTTCATGCGCCCGATCGAGCTTCCCACGAAGTAAGCCACCGTGTCGCCCGCCCAGACGATGGCCAGCGCGAAGAGCACCAACACCGGGCCGTGGGGCGACTGGCCGTCCATCCGCACCAGATAGCTGAAGGGCCATGCGACGAAAATCAGGGCCGCGGCGCTGGCGCCGATTCCTGGCAACACATCCGCGAGCGGGACGCGGCTGGCGACCGCGATCAACGCGCAACCGAGCACGAATATGAGAATCACGACTTCGGAAGATGCGTATGCCCCAGCCAGGCCGCGAATCACCTCTGTGCTTGGCCCAAGCCAGCGCACTTCGGTGATCCCCAGAAGCCATTGCACGCAGAACAAGCCCGCAGCGCAAATCATTGTCCACGCGCGAAACGGCCGCATGCCCATCTGCGATGTGAGCTTAAAAAATTCGATCATCGCGAGCAATGCGACCGCCGCCGCGAGAATTGCAACCAGCCATGGCGGTCCCCAATACACCAGGAATACGACGACGGGAATCAGAATCGCGGCGGTAAGGATGCGTTTCAGCATTTAGTCAGCGTGCACCATTTCTCGCCTCATGCGGTGAACTCAGGCCGCCATACCGGCGTTCCCTTTGCTGGAAGTTCAGGAACGCTTCGAGCAAACGTTCCCGGGAAAAATCCGGCCACAGGGCGTCGGTGATGTACAGCTCCGCATACGCAATCTGCCACAGCAGAAAATTGCTGACGCGCATTTCGCCGCTGGTGCGAATCAGCAAATCCGGATCCGGCAGGCCGGCGGTGTACAAATGATCGGAAATCGTCTCCTCATCCGCCTGAAACGCAGCAAGGCCATTCAGCCGCACGCGATCGAGAATGGAGTTAAAAGCGTCCACCAATTCCGCGCGCCCGCCATAATTCAGCGCGACAATCAGCTTCATTCCCGTATTTTGCGCCGTCAGACGCATGCCCTTCTCGATGTCCTTCTGCACCGCTTCGGGCAACTGCGCGGCGCGGCCAATGACAAGCAGACGAATGTTGTTGCGGTGAATGGAGGGCAGCTCTTTTTTCAAATATTCCCGCAGGAGGCGCATCAGAAAATCGATTTCCGCCTTGGGCCGCCGCCAATTTTCGAGCGAGAATGCGTAAAGAGTCAGGGCCGGCACTTTCAGCCGCGCGCATGCTTCGATCACTTCGCGCGCGGTTCTGACGCCAGCGCGATGCCCCGCGATTCGCGGCAAGTGACGCCGCTGCGCCCAGCGCCCGTTGCCGTCCATGATGATGGCGACGTGCCTCGGCAGGCGTTTCAAATCAATTTGTTCGAGAAGCGCGGCTTCCGCGCGGCTTGTGGACTTCAGCAGTTCAGTCGCTGTCACTCAGTGTCACTCAGTGTCGCCAGGGGAACGGTCATCAAAACAAACTCGCTGGCCGAAAACGTAGCACAGCCGCGCGCGTGGAAGCAACATGACGCTAAAGCACGAGGCATCTTGGCGACATCGTCAGCCCAAGCCTGCGGCTTTAGGATTGAAAATCGAAACATAAACGAGGGCGAGTGTCAGGATGATCATCGCGATGCTGATCACCCACGCGACGACGTTCAATATCCTGCCGTTTACATACTCACCCATCAGGCTTCGCCGGTTCACAAGCAGCAGCACGAAAATCAGCACGATCGGCAACCATATGCCGTTGCCCACCTGAGAAAGAATCAGAATTTTCAGCAACGGCGCTTTCGGAATCAGAATGATTCCGGCACCGGCCGCGATCAGCCCCGTGTACAGCCCGTAAAAAATTCGCGCGTCGCGAAACTTGTGATCGATTCCCGCCTCGAATCCCAATCCCTCGCAAATCACGTGCGCGGTCGAAAGCGGCAAAATCGACGCCGCGAACAGAGACGCGTTCAGCAGCCCAAACGCAAAGAGGCCCGCCGCGAACTTTCCCGCCAGGGGCACCAGCGCGCGAGCCGCGTCCGCCGCGTCGTTGATTTGCGTGTGGCCCGAAGCATGCAGCGTTGCCGCCGTGGACACGATAATGAAGAACACAATCACCATGCAACTGATGCTTCCCACCAGCACGTCCGCGCGCGCCTGTTTGTATTGGCGGGGACCAACGCGCTTCTCCACGTATCCCGCCTGCAGGTAAAAAAACTGCCACGGCGCGATGCTCGTTCCAATCAGCCCCATCAGCATCAGCAGGTAGGGCGCGTTCGCCTGAATATGCGGGATGAGCATCTGGCGTCCGGCCATCAGCCAGTCAGGCTTCGCCAAAAATGCCGAGGCGATGTACGAGACATAGAAAACGCATGCCACGAGAAATATTTTTTCCACCTGCCGGTACGTTCCGCGTATGACCATCACCCAAACGAGAATTGCAGCGAGGGGCACGGCGATGTATTTGCTGACTCCGAAGATCTGCATCGACGCGGCCACACCGGCGAATTCCGCAACTGTATTCGCCAGGTCCACTCCAAGACCGGCCACCATCACGAAAAACGTGGAACGGAAGCCAAACTCTTCGCGAATCAGGTCGGAAAGTCCCTTGCCGGTCACCACACCCATCCGCGCGCACATCTCTTCACTGACATAGAGCGCAATCGCGATGGGAATCAGCGACCACAGCATCGCGTAGCCGAATTTCGCGCCCACGACCGAATATGTGGTGATGCCGCCGGCGTCGTTGTCCACGTTCGACGTGATCAGCCCGGGACCCACGACCGCCAGAAACAGCGCCAGCCGCCTGCGCCAATGGCGTCCGCGCCGGCGCGCGTTCTCTCCCCGGCTGCGCCAGGCTTCGATTCGCGCGCTGATATCTGTCCAGTTCATGGTTTCAAATTTTCTATCGAACTTTCTGCCGGAACTTTAACGGAGCTTTGCGTGCATACGGCTCACGATGTCGTCCACGGTAATCGCGCCAATGGGTTGCTGCTCGGAATTCACGACCGTCAAGCTCCGCAGATTGTATTTGTCGAAAAGTTCGAAGACTTCCTTCTCATCCGCCTTGGGCTCAATCGAGACCAGCGGGTCGTTCACCAACGCCGCCATGCGCTGGTCCTTTTCAGCCAGCATCAGTCTGGTCACCGACACGGTTCCGACGAACACAGCATTCGTATTGATCAAAATTACCGTGTCGAGCTGATCGAGCGGCACGTCGTGAAAGCGAATGTAATCGACCACTTCGCCGCGCGTCGCGTCTTCGCCGACTTGCACGACTTCCGTCGTCATCATGCCGCCCGCCGTGTGCCCTTCGAACTGCAGCAGGCCTTTCACTTCGTCCGCCTCGCGCTGCGGCATTCCTCGCAGCAATTCGCGAGAAGTCGCCGCCGGCAAATCCGCGAGCAGGTCGGCCGCATCGTCGGGCGGCATTTCCTCCAAAATACCCGCCGCTCGCTCTGTATCCAGCGTCTCGAGTACCTGGGTTTTGACCCTCTTGTCCAGCTCAGCAATCACTTCCGCGGCCGCCGATTCGTCGAGCGTCGCGATAACCGAGCTTCTCTCATCCGGCGAAAGTTCCTCCATCAACTCCGCCAAGTCCGCGGGGTGCATGTGCGCCAGCTTTGAACTCGTCAGCCGCAACTTGACGCGCCGCAATGGGTCAGGCTCGATTAAATTGACGAATTCCCACGGAATCAGACGCGGCGGCAGCTTTTCCTGAATTTTCCGGATCATTGCGGGAGAGGCAAGCCCCTGAAGCAAACGCCCGACCGCCCCCGTCAAACCGACGTCCACGCGCGCGATCCGCAGTTCAACATTGCCGTTCATCCGCTGCTCGGTCATGTCCAGGTCGTTGACGCGGACGACTTTGCGCCCGTGCGTGTCGATAATCTGCTGATCAAGCAGGTCTTTCCTCACCGCCAGCCACGATTCGTTGGGCTGGTACGGCTCCAGTTCTTTCTCTCCGACGGTCAAGCGTATTGTCCCAGGCGCGACGAAGCCGATCTGGTCATGCCGCGCCAAAAGAGGCTGGTACTTTCCGCGTGTGAACAGGATCCGGCTGATGCGATTCCCCTGCTCGGCCGGTTCGAGGTAAAACTCCTTCACCCGCCCGACAAAGTTTCCCTGCGCGTCGTAGGCTTCAGACCCTAACAGTTCAGTTGCGTGCAGCATGGCTTACTCCCCCTGCGTCCGGTTACCTGCGTTCCGAACCTCGCGGCGCGCGGGCAAAAAAATACCCGCGGCCGGACTCGTTCCCGACCACGGGCGGAAATCATTCCCGCAGAATTACCCTTGGTCGGCTTCGGCCTCCTTGGCCTCAAGCTGCGTCACCGGCCATCCGCCGGACACGCCATGCTCGGCGACCCCCACCCAGGCCTTCGTTCCCGGCCCAGGCAGGCATCGACTCCCTGGATCCCGATTGGACGAACGCTCCATCTCGTTGCTGCGCTCCATCTCGCTTCCTTGTTAAAAGCAGTTGCGGATTTTGTCAAGGGAAGACTGCACAAATTAATGACTTTTGTGCATTCTGAACATCATGTTCCCCGGTTTCACGCCGCGACGCTCGCAATCTTCGGAATACAGGTCAAGGTAGGAAGCCGCAATGTAGTCTTCCGCCCTGTAACCGAGCGCTCGCGCGGTGGCGTCAATCGCTCGCTTCGCCCCTTCCAGTTCCATGAACGTGCCAACGGGCGTCTCGTCCAAATCCAGATGCAGCCTGGGGAAGCGGCGCAGCCGGTACTTCGTCCGGTACTTCTCATATCGGAACCAGGGTCGAAGACCCAACCGCTCCAAAAGCGTCTCGATCCGGTCGGCGTTCCCGATCCGGCACTCAATCTCCTGGCGGATTTTGTACCTTTCCGCGCTTCCCGGCTCGACGTTCGACTTTCCGTAGCGCTTGTCGTTTCCCCTGCTGGGGGCTGGGCCTTTGAATGTGAGCAGCCCCGCAGACCCTTTGTCGCGTTTCTGCGGCGCTCGCGGCTTCCCCGCCGGAGCTGACGGCGTCTCCCGGCGAAGCCTTAGAACAGCGCGCATCCGCTGAAACTCGCGATCGCTTGTATCAAAAAGAGTATTTTCCTCGTGAACCGAATCGACTTGCTCAGCGCGAAGCTCCCGCAGACGCTCGAGCAGCGCCGCCAAATTGTCCACGCGCAGTTTTATTTCGACTTCCCGATTCGTCTTCATTGACCCACAGTATACGCGTGCCCGTTTCAGCCTTCGCAGTCCTCTCACGCAAACCACCTCGGCCTCGGTACTCACGCGACGCACAGCAGGCACGCTGCGAGCTTGACCCGAGAATGGAAGCCGACGTATCGTTCTTGGGCGAAATCAAAACTGAAATCGGGGATCCGATCCAAGTTGTTGCCGGAGACAACCACCCATGAAATGTCTTAACTGCGATACAGAGATGACAAACAACGAGGTAGTGACGAAAAAGGACCGCATCTCCTTCGACATGTGCGAGAAGTGCGGCAGTCTCTGGCTCGATGCTGGAGAATTGGACAAGATGCTCTTTCAGGTTCAGGGAAGCATCGAATACTGCGAGACAGAGGAGGATAAGGAGTCCAAGAAAAGGGTAAAAGAGTCCGGGAAAGAGCTGAAGAAATGTCCCCGATGTGACGATTCTATTCTTGATAAAGTGAAATTCCTTGAATCGGATGATATCTTTCTGCGCTTTTGCCGGAACTGCGGTGGATTTTGGCTCGATGGTGGAGAGCTGAACCTGATTGACAAGGAACTCGCGAAGATTATGCCTGTTAGCGGCAAAGGATTTTCCGATTTTGTCAATAATGTCCATGTTCCTTACTGGTACAAGCGCATCAAGAAAAAAAGTAGCGAGACGGATTTCCAGGTGGAAGTTCCCCCTATAAGAGGGGCAAACCTGGAGAAGAACACTGCAGATCAGTGTCCCGCCTGCGGAAGCAATTTGAATCTGTACACAGCTTTCTCGATGCAATTTGAAGGCTGCCCGAAATGCAAGGGCATTTGGCTGATCAAAGATGAGCTACGAGAATTGAAAAACAAAGTTGAAGACGGATCACTGCGCTGGCTGAACGACGAGATCGAGGACTTAGACAAAATCAGCGTGATCGCCACCAAACGCCCATGCGTTAAATGTAAGACCGTCCAAATGGTTTCCGCGATCTTCGGAAAGTCCTCGATCCTTGTCGATTGGTGTCCGAAATGCCATGGAATGTGGCTCGACCGGGGAGAATTCGAAGCTATCACCGATTATCTAAAAGACGAGTTGATCCGGATGCACCCAAAGGACATAGAAAAACAAGCTGCGGCGGATGTGAGACGCGTTTGGAGCGGAGGGCCGGAAAGCAGATTCGAGGAGCTCGTGGATGCGAAAGCCGCTGTATCCGCCTTGATCAATGCCACCATCTTCGAGCATCCATCTCTATATAAGCTCTGCACGAGCGTTCCTCATATATCCTAGTGAAAACTGGATAGCCCTTCGCAAAATGCAATCGGCATGCTCCTGCTCTCCCTGTTGCCAAACCCCGCCCCAGCCGCGATAATCATTTCGTTTCCAGCCGCAATGACCAAAAAAATGACCCGGAAAACAATCCGCGCATGACCGAACCGACCACGCCGCTGATGCAGCAGTATCACTCGATTAAGCGGCAGCATCCGCATGCCCTGCTGCTTTTCCGCCTCGGGGATTTTTACGAGCTTTTCTTCGAGGACGCGGTCACCGCCTCGCGCGAACTGCAAATCACCCTCACCTCGCGCAATCGCGAGAAGGGCGCGGCGGTTCCCATGTGCGGCGTTCCCTATCACGCGGCGGAAAATTACATCGCGCGCCTGATACGCGCGGGGCACAAAGTCGCCATCTGCGAGCAAATGGAAGACCCCTCGCGCACGAAGAAACTGGTCCGCCGCGAAGTCGTCCGCGTTCTCACGCCGGGCACTGCCGCCGATTTGCCCGCGCTCGAAACGCGCGAAAATCATTTTCTCGCCGCGGTGGCGCGCAACGGCAGCGGGAAATCCATCGGCCTCGCCTTCGTCGATTTCTCGACGGGCGAATTTCGCGCCACGGAGTTCACCGGAGCCGCCGCCGAAACGCGCCTGCGCGATGAACTCGAAATTCTCCGCCCGCGCGAAGTTCTGTTCGCGCAGCCCGCGACTCTCTTTCCACAAACGGCCGCCCCGCTGCTCGACGGACTTGGCGCCACCGAGACGCGGCTCGATGAATGGGTATTCGAGCTGTCGCATTCCGAGCGCATCCTCGCGGAGCATTTCCGCGTCGCGACGCTCGACGGCTTTGGCTTGTCCGGTCACGCGCAGGCCATTTCCGCCGCGGGCGGCCTTCTGTATTACTTGCGCGAAACGTCGGCCATCGCCGCTACGGATTCCGGCAACGGCACCGCCGCCATGCAACTGCGTCCCGCGGGCCGCGGCCTCGAGCACCTGGACCGCATCGTTTACTACGAGCAGCAGGACGCGCTCGTCCTCGACAACGTGACCGTCCGCAATCTGGAACTCGTCGCGCCCAGCGCCAGCGACGACGATTCCGCTACGCTTCTCGCCTCGCTCGACGGCACGGCCACCGGCATGGGCGCGCGTCTGCTGCGCTCCTGGATTTTGCGTCCGTCCATTTCGCTCGAGGAAATCTCCGCGCGCCACGATGCTGTCGCGGAGCTGAAATCCGCTACTGTCGTCCGCGAGGAAATTCGCCGCGACCTCGACCAGATTTTCGACCTCGAACGCCTCACGAGCCGCGTCACGCTCGGCAACGCCACGCCGCGCGATTTGCTCGCTCTGCGGCGATCGCTTGCAGCGGTTCCCTTGCTCCGCGGATTTTTGACGCGCTTCGCCTCCGCGCGTCTCACCGCGCTTCACGCGCAGCTCGACGAGCTTGCGGACGTTCGCGACATGATTGCGAATGCCATCGCCGATGATCCTCCCGCTCAACCCACCGAGCCAGGCATCATCCGCCGCGGCTACCACGCCGAACTCGACGAGCTGCGCGACCTCAGCAAGTCGTCAAAGCAAATCATCGCCTCGATGGAAGAGCGCGAACGCAAACGCACGGGCATCGGCTCGCTCAAGATTCGTTTCAACTCCGTCTTCGGCTATTACATTGAAATTTCAAAGACGAATCTTCATCTCGCGCCGCCCGATTACGACCGCAAGCAAACGCTCGTGAATGCCGAACGTTTCACGTCGCCTGAGCTGAAGGATTACGAGCGCAAAGTCCTCGACGCTGACGAGCGCATCCTCGAAATCGAGCGCCGCCTCTATCGCGAGATTCGCGAATCCATCGCCGCGCAGGCTTCGCGCCTTCGGCAGACTTCTTCCGCCATCGCGCAGCTCGACGTCCTCACGAATTTCGCGCGTTTGGCCGCCGAACGAAATTATTCGCGCCCTTCATTTTCGGAATCCGAGCCGGGCCGCGCGTGCAACGGCACCGGACGCGGCGAATTGCTCATTGCTGGCGGGCGTCACACCGTCATCGAAGCCCTCCTCGAAACTCGCGGCGAACGATTCGTGCCCAACGATTTGTATCTCGACGACACGACGCAGCCGATCCTCATCATCACCGGCCCCAACATGGGCGGCAAATCCACTTATCTCCGCCAGGCCGCCCTGATTGTGGTGATGGCGCAGATCGGCGCGTTCGTTCCCGCCACCGAAGCGCGCCTGCCGCTCGTCGACCGCATCTTCACGCGCATCGGCGCTTCCGATAATCTGGCGCGCGGCCGTTCCACTTTTCTGGTCGAGATGAGCGAAGTCGCCGCCATTCTCAACACGGCCACTCGTGCGAGCCTCGTCTTACTCGACGAAGTCGGTCGCGGCACCGCGACGTTCGACGGCCTCTCCATCGCCTGGGCCGTCGTTGAATACCTCCACGAAAACGCGCGCCCGCGCACGCTCTTCGCCACGCACTATCACGAGCTTACAGAACTCGAACGCTTGCTCCCGGGCGTAAAAAACGTGCACGTCTCGGTGCGCGAAGCGGGAAGCGAAATTATTTTTCTTCGTCGCGTCGAGCCGGGCGCCGCCGACAAAAGCTACGGCATCGAAGTCGCGCGCCTCGCCGGCCTGCCCGCTCCGGTCATCGAGCGCGCCCGCGAGATCCTCGCTGAACACGAAAAGAGCGAGCACAAGCTCACGGAAGAGCTTTCGCCCGGCGCCGCGCCGCCGCCCCAGCCCGTGATGTTTGCGGCCGTCGATCAGGAAGTTCTCGACGCGCTGCGCCGCGCCGATCTCGATAATTTGAAACCACTCGAAGCGCTGAATCTCCTCGACGCGCTCAAGAAGCAACTCTCGTGAAAACTCCGGCGCGCGGAATGCTCGTTCTTGGCCTGATGTCCGGTACTTCCGCCGACGGAATTGACGTCGCGCTCGTTCGTATTACAGGCTCGCGCGAAGGCTCGTTTTCCGTTCCGCGCACACGCCTCGAAAATTTCGCCGCGTTTCCGTATCCTCCCGCGGTTCGCGAAGCTGTTCTTCGCCTCGCGAATGGTGCGATGACTACCACGCGCGAAGTCAGCCAGTTAAATTGTCGACTCGGCGAATTATTCGCCGGCGCCGCATTGCGCGCCTGCCGCAAATTTCGCATTTCGCCGCGACGCATTTCACTGATCGGCTCCCACGGCCAAACGTTCTATCATCAAGGCGCGGCGACCGCATTTCTCGGCGCGCGCGTCGCATCCACTCTCCAACTCGCCGAGCCTGCCATCATCGCCGCGCGCACCGGCATCACAACGATTGCGGATTTTCGTCCCGCCGATATGGCTGCAGGAGGCCAGGGCGCGCCGCTCGTGCCTTTCGTCGACTATCTGCTCTATCGCGATTCGCGCCGCGGCCGCGTCGCGCTCAATATCGGCGGCATCGCCAACGTCACCGTGATTCCCGCGGGCGCGCCGAGCAAAACCGTTTTTGCCTTCGACACCGGCCCCGGCAACATGATCATCGACGCTCTCGCCGTGCATTTCACTCGAGGCCGCCTCCGCTACGACCGCGACGCGCGGATGGCGCGCCAGGGCCGTCTTGTGCCTGAGCTTTTGAACGAGCTTCTCGCGCATCCTTTCTTCCGCAAAGCCCCTCCGAAAACGGCGGGCCGCGAGGAATTCGGCGCACCGTATATCGCTCATCTTCTCGCCGCGGCAAAACGCCGCCACGTGCGTCCCAACGATTTGATTCACACGGCGACGGCGTTCACCTCCGTATCCATCGCGCGCGCATTCAAGGATTTCATCTTTTCGCGCGCTCGCGTGAACGAACTCATCATTTCCGGAGGCGGCGCGCGCAATCCATTGCTCGTCGCCTATCTCGTTGCGCTGTTGCCTTCGCTGAAAATTATTTCCGCGGATGAATTGGGCGTTCCCGGCGACGCGAAAGAAGCGTTCGCCTTTGCCGTGCTTGCCTACGAAGCCTGGCATCGGCGCGCAAATAATCTTCCGAGCGCCACCGGCGCGCGCCATCCGGCAATCCTGGGGAAAATTTGCCATCCCCGGCCGCGTTAGCCCAATGTTAGTTTTTTCTCGCAATTTGTCGCACCGACTCCTCAGCGCATACCGCACCTGTGCAGGAGCCTCGCTGTTCGTAAGGGCACGCCTTCAGGCGTGCCATAATTCTGTTAGCTTCGCAGCGGCTTTAGCCGCTGAGGGAAGTCGTTACAGGCAGGTCGCACATAATCTCGCCTATCAGTTTGTTGAAAAACTCCGCTCGTTGTCATTCCGACGAGCTACCGCGAGGAGGAATCTGCATGTTCATTCGCCCTTCAAACTCGCCCTCACCGTCTTCACCCTGACCATTTGGTGCTTTTTCGCTTCCGGCTGCTCACACCGCAACTCGAACGATGCGAATACCGTGAATTTCCTCCTCGAATCCATGCCCACCAATCTCGATCCACGCATCGGCACCGACGCTTTCTCCGAGCATCTCGATTTCCTGCTCTTCGACAGCCTGCTGCAGCGCGACGATCATCTCGATCTCGCGCCCGACCTTGCCGAAAAATGGGAAATGCCCGACGCGCAAACCTACGTCTTCCATCTCCGCCACGGCGTAAAATTCTCCAACGGCCAGCCGCTCACTTCCGCCGACGTGAAATTCACATTTGACTCGATCATCTCCGGCGCAATCCGCACGCCCAAGCGCGGCGCGTTCCAACTCGTCGATTCCATCACCACACCCGATCCCTGGACCGTAATTTTTCACCTTCGCGCGCCCTACGCATCTTTTCCCCTGAACTTGACGCGCCAGGCCGTCGGCGTTGTCCCGGAAAATGCCGGACCGGATTTCGCGCAGCATCCCATCGGCACGGGTCCCTTTCGCTTCGTCAGCATGGCAACGGACGAGAAAATCGTCGTCGAGCGCAACCCGAATTATTTTGGCGGCGTGCCCACGCTCGAACGCATTCGTTTCCGCATTGTCCCTGACGCGTTGGTTCGCGCGCTCGAACTTCGCAAAGGCACAGGCGACCTCGAACTGAATTCCCTTCCGCCGGACACGGTTGCCGCGCTGGCTCGCGACCCGAATCTTGAAGTCACCCAGACGCCCGGCACGGCGCTCGCGTACATCTCATTCAATTTTGACGATCCCATCCTCGCGCATCGGCGCGTTCGACAGGCCCTCGCCTATGCCACCGACCGTCCGGCGCTCATTCGCTATCTTCTGCGCGGCCAGGCGCGTCCCGCCGATAGTTTGCTGCCTCCGAATCACTGGGCCTATGACGGGAATGTCGCGCACTACGATTTCGATCCCGCACGCGCCAATTCCCTTCTCGACGCCGCTGGCTTCCCTCGCGGCGCCGATGGCATTCGCTTTCATCTCGAGCTGAAAACTTCCACCGACGAATCCACGCGCCTTCTCGCCGCTGCTTTGCAAGACCAATGGCATCGCGTCGGCGTGCAACTCGATTTGCGCTCGCTCGAATTCGCCACGTTTTACTCCGACATCACGCGCGGCAGCTTTCAGCTTTACACGCTGCGCTGGCTCGGCGCGAATCTCGACCCTGACATTTTCGAATATGTTTTCAGCAGCCGGAAAATGCCGCCCGCGGGCGCGAATCGCGGCCATTACCGCAATCCGCAACTGGACGTTTTACTCGACGAGGCGCGCGTCACCACGGATCGCGCGAAACGGAAGGAAATTCTCTCGCAAATTCAGCAGCTCGTCGCCACCGACGAGCCGTACATCAACCTCTGGTATTACGACAACATTTGCGTCCATCGCCGTCGCATCACCAACATCCACCTCTCCCCCGGCGGCGACTTCGACTTCCTCCAACACGCTGCCGTGCGGGATCCCTAGTTGTTACCCGTCTGGTCCCTTCCTGATGCCAATTTCGCTTGCGTTTGACCTCCGCCCGCGCAAGCTCTGATAGCCCATCCCACAGTAATAAGAGATGTCTGGAAAAAGCAGAAAAAATCCCGCGAAGACAAGCCCGAACAGCCCCATCAGCCAGGGCAAGTGACCATGCTGCCATAATTCAAACAGCACGATGCCGAGTGCAACGACCGTCCAGCGAAACACACGTGTGCCGCCGCGCAACTTGTGTTGTTTGCTCAGTAGCGAAAAAACGCCCCAAATTCCGACACTAGCGCTTATCAGGTCTGCCAGAAGCCTTGAAAATGTAACACTCGTTGAGTACATCGTCGAATCAACCCGAGAAACAGATCGATGCTCAGTTTGAGTTACCCCTCAATCGCCTTGCGAATCTCCGCCTCCGGCACAGCTCCTTCGCGAATGATCGACCAATCCGCGCCGCGCAGCGCCACAATCGTCGACGCCAACGTCGCGCCCGTCGCGCCGCCGTCGAGAATCAGCGGCAAGCGGTCGCCGAGCTGCTTCAGCAGTTGCGTCGCGTCGCTGCACGCCGGAAAACCGGAGAGATTCGCGCTCGTGCCTGTGATTGGGCCGCCCGTCGCTTCAATCAACGCGCACGCCACCTGCGACTTCGGCCAGCGCAGCGCCACGCGTCCGCTGTTGCCAGTCACTTTCAGCGGCAATCGGTGCGTCGCCTCGACGACAATCGTCAGCGCACCCGGCCAGAATTTCTGCGCCAAATCCAGAAAACTCTCCGGCAAATCCCGCGCGAGAGTCGTCGCCTGCTCGATCGAATTCACCAGAATCGGCAGCGCCTTCGTCTCCGCGCGCCCTTTCACGCGAAACACGCGCTCAATCGACGCCAAATTATACGGATCGGCCGAAAGGCCGTAAAACGTGTCGGTGGGAATGCCCACCACGCGCCCGCGCAAGATCAGACTCGCGGCGT